>Ga0214919_10010882_pt1 | contig 11431 bp, 14 predicted proteins | sample LL1503_MetaG_FD_177994 | JGI IMG/M metagenome (GOLD analysis project Ga0214919, IMG submission 177994) | Freshwater microbial communities from Lake Lanier, Atlanta, Georgia, United States - LL-1503 | ecosystem: Environmental > Aquatic > Freshwater > Lake | place: USA: Georgia | collected...
AACCGTAATAGTATTAGCTGTTGAAGATGTATATGCGTTGGCAGCTGAGGCAATACCCATTAATCCAATAGAGGTTATGGATATAAGACCGAAAATGGATCTTTTTAAATTTTTTATTGAAATATTAATAATTTTTTTAACCTTTAACTTATATATATATATTTATCTAAACTTAATTAAAACACAAGTTTAATAACCTATTAAATATTTTATTATTTTTATTACTAATATATCCAACAATGTGCTTATGATATCATTATTATATATATTAAGAGGGGTTAAAAGTTGGCTACGAATAGACTTCCTATTGTAAGTGGAGACACAGGAAACTGGGGTACTGTTTTAAATTCATTTCTTAGCTATGCTTTAGTCTCTAAAACCGTAACTGGAACTCCAACTGCTTCAGCTCAAGCTGGCGCACTTTCATATGTTTCTATAATTACTGCGACTACATATACAATCGGATTTGCCAACAATGGTGGAAATACAACTGGAAACGAAACTGTTTTGGCTAATGCTACTTCTAATGCTATCGCCATAACCCTTACTGACGCTACAGCATATCCAGGAATCATTCACACAATAAAGAAAACAGATACCTCTTCTAATATAGTCTCTATTTATACGGTAACAAGTCAAACTATCGATGGAACTATTGCCAGCTCAACACCAATTCAAATCAAGGTGCCATACGTCTCATTATCATTAGCAAGTGATGGATTAAACTGGTATGTGATATAGGATTTAAAAATGGCATACAACCCGACAACTCCGGTAAATCAATCACGATTAAATTTAATGCTTATGATATTATTTATACATAAAGGAGAATAATTTTAAGAATATATTTTATGTATTTTTTATATAAATTGGGGTATTTGAAAAGCGGAAGATATATTGAATCTAGTTTTTTAACTAGCTTTGTTTATTTTTGCTCAAAAAAAAGTTCTTTAAATAATAATTTAGGTTTTTATAAATCAGATAATTCCTGTTCCTATACTTTTTTTGAATCTGAATTTAAGTATACAAGGGTTGTAAATTATGGCATATAATCCAGTAGTAATAGGCTCTCAAACACAAGCCAATTCTCAGGCAGTAACATTATCTAATGATTTTAAATCTCCTGCAACTAACTTGCCTGTTGCGGTCACAACTGGAGCAACCGGATTGGTTGGAGGCCAGACTGTTGGAGGCCAGACTGTCAACTATTCTTTACCAGTCGCTACGAACGTGATTAGTAAAGATGTGATTACGTCAAGCTATTACACAATATTTACGTCTACTTATAAGATTCTTTATGGATATTTTGCAATTAATAACACTAATGCAGTAGCATATCTATCCTTCGTAGATCAATCATCCGCAAGCTATGCGTCTACAAGTGCAGGATTATTCAAATTAATGATTCCAGCGTATTCAGCAGCTAACTTAACCTTCCCCATTCCTGTATCATTTACTCTTGGTATAGGCGTAACAGCTTGGACTTCTTTTGCAGGTACAACTCAAGTAGCTGCAAGTTCAGTATATTTAACATTGTGGGTAAGTTAGTTAATCTTACTAATAAGGATAAAAAAATATGGCTTCTACAGTTAACTGGGTAATATACAATAGCACTTCCTCAACTATCACTTCGAGCTATACTGGCTTTAGCAACACTAGCGCTCCTTCTGCGTATCCCACAAATATATCCTCTATAAATTTTAATACATTTAGCGGTACTTCTGCTGGAGTAACTAGCGCTCCTATGGTTTCCGGTAATAATAGTTATTCTTTTTGGGTTGGACTAACTCATGACGGTTATAATTCATTTAATAATTTATTAAGTGGTAGTTATTTAATAAATTTACCAACCCTACCAAGCGGTGTGACTATTAACGGTTTGTTATCTAAGGTATACACACAAAAATCAGGAGGGTCTACATACTTAATAAAGGGCGGGGATTACACTGCACCACAACAAAGTTCAACTTTAGATCCAGCTTTGACTAATCTTCAGGTATTGCAACATTACGGAGTATGGAAATCTGGAAATCAAAACGTAATTAATTCTACTGGTAATACGCCTTTTGATACTGGAAGAAATGGATATACATTGGGTGTTTCCGAATATCCTGTTACATATAACCAAGGTGCTTCACAAGACACAGTTCCTTTCTATACCCATCCTATGCGTTTACAACTACAAAGCACTACAATAATTCCAAAAAGTGTAATTAATATATCCAATTTTTTAATATATTATTGGAGTGAGAACTAAATTTATGCTAATAGTAAATGGATCCCTAAAAGCAGTGTTTAAAGATGGATACATTGTTGATGAGGAAAAACAGAATGATGTCTCTATTTTACTTACAGAAAGTAATTGCTTTAAAGAAATACTTTATTTAATAAAAAATCCCAATGTGCATGGGGAGCTCTTAAAACTTATATGTAGAATTGGTGATGATAATAAAGAAATTAACTGGAAAGTTCTTCCTAAAAATTCTATTCCTATTAGAATAAGGTCTATGCATACGAATTTAGATTCCAAACAACAAAATTTTATTGATAAGATAGAATTTGGTTATGAGTATTTCAATAATGTTGGAAAGAAAATTGAAAATACTAATTATTATCTAGTAAATAGGGGTATTTAATGGCTTCCAAACCAACTCTTTACGTTTTTCATAATGCAAATTTAGATGCTTATGCTCAAACACAGTATTTGGCTTTCGACACATCGGCAAATACTAGAAATCTCGATTTTAGTTTTACTGACACAATTATGACTAATGGATATAGTTCTAGCTATAGCAATAATAATTATTTTACTATTATTCCGGGAGCCATAACATACAGCTTTCCGTTATATTTCAGCATTTTTGTAACAGAATCATATAATTCACTAAGTAATCCTTCATATAAGATTAACGCTAATACTTTTGGAGCAAATTCAAAAATTAAAATTACCGGATCAATGGGGCCTTCTTATGCTATACAGACCAATCCTTCATCTACGGGTGATGCTCTTTTCAGTACAACCTCTCTTTCAACATTTTTCGTGACAGGTTCCATTTACGGTTTTGGAGGAACTCAGTCTAGTACTTCTAGCAGTAGTGCGAGTATTTGGACTCAAAATATGAGAATGCAGCTATCAGTGGATAATACTGCGAACAATGCCGACGTAGTAAATCCACTTAACTATACAGTTACTTATTCATGGACGGAGACTTAATAAGATGGCTACTTTAGATTGGTCAGAACAGCAAAATGGAGGGTCATTAACTAACCCTATATATTTTACAAACACAGCCACTCCCGGACAAGTGATAGTGATTAGTGTCGCTCTGGCAGCAAATCCAAGTCTTACCATAACTCAGAGCGCTGCTACATGGGCCCCCAAGATCACGGGCACTCCAAACACTCCTAACCTAACCACTTTTGTTGGATATAACATAACTTCAGAATTTAGCTCAGTTACAATTGGTAACATCACAACGAGTGGAAGTTTAATTATCGCAGCTTTCTCTGGATTAAAATGGAATTCCAACCCTGTAAGATCATCTAATTCAAGTGCAGCTTTTAGCTTAACAGCTAACACAAGATACGATGGACCTAACATTACTAGTTCAAACCTAGACACCGTATTAGGCATAGAATGGGGCTTTACTAGCACCACTCCTGCTGCGATTAGCAAATATAGCAATACCTTCGCAGCATTCACTGATATACAAAAAACTACGAACTCTAGACAAGTTGGAATGTTTTATCTAAACACACCTACTGGCCAGACTGGCAATTTCGGCGCTAGTAATTTATATTCAACATTGGCGATTCAGCAAATAGTATTAATAGGTGCTGCTGCATATACCGGATCTGTTGCCATGGGTGGTCGAGTCTCCACACTTGCAACTCCAACCAGCAATAATACTCTTTCTGCAAACGCATTATTAATTCCAACTAGCGCCAATTCCCTAACTTCTACAGGAGTAGGCTAGATGAAGTTAATCTCAATAAATCCTACTAACTTAGAATTACTCGTAGAACTAGATACATTGAGTAGTGAAGAAGTAGTTAGAAAACTAGAATTAAGTTCTAAGGTTTTTCACGAATGGAGTAAAACCTCTTTCGAGGAAAGAAGAAGGATACTAAAGAAGTTAGCTAGATCCCTTAGAGAAGACGATAGTATTCCTAAATTAATAACTAACGAAGTTGGTAAAACTATTAAAGCTTCTAAATTAGAATTAGAAAAAGCTGCGAGCACTTTAGAATTCATAGCTAATAACGGCGAAGCAATGCTTTTAGACCGAGAAGTTAAGACTGCACATAAGAAAAGTTTTGTTAGCTTCGAACCACTCGGCACTATCTTAGCTGTAATGCCTTGGAACTTCCCTTTCTGGCAAGTTATTAGATTTGCAGCACCTTCGTTAATGGCCGGAAACGTAGTAGTACTTAAACACTCATCGAATGTACAAATGTGTGCCGCTAAACTAGAAAAATTTTTTATAGAAGCAGGATTCCCTAAAGGAGTTTTTCAGAATTTAGCAATAAGCTCATCTCAGGTTGAGGAGGTTATTAATAACCCGATTATTAAAGCAGTGACTCTAACTGGAAGCGAACATGCAGGAAGCGAAGTAGCTATGCAAGCTGGACGACAAATTAAAAAAACAGTTTTAGAGCTAGGTGGAAGCGATGCATTTATAGTAAGCGAAGATGCCGATATAGATAAATCTGTTGAACTTGCACTTAACGGAAGGCTTAAAAATAATGCTGGACAAGTTTGTGATGCGTTAAAGAGATTCATTATTCACTCTTCTATTAAAGAAGAGTTTATTGCTAAATTAAAAACTAGGGTAGAAGCTCTTAAGGTGGGAGATCCAAACATTGAAGACACAGATATTGGACCACTAGTAAATGAGCAGATTTTATCTACCGCCGAAGAACAAGTTACAAAAGCTATTAGTGAGGGAGCTAAATTAATTACTGGAGGAAAAAGAGCTGACCTTAAAGGCTGCTTTTACCTTCCGACTATTCTCGAGTTAGATTCAAAAGATAATACAGTTTTCATAGAAGAAGTATTTGCTCCAGTCTGGTCAGTAATTGGTTTTGATAAAGATGAGGATGCAATTGAAATAGCGAATTCATCTATGTTTGGACTTGGTGGAACGATAATGACTAAAGATATTAAGAAGGGTCTAGAAATGGCTAGAAAAATAGAATCTGGAAATGTTTTTATAAATAGCGTTGTAGCATCAGATCCAAGATTACCATTTGGAGGAATCAAGAAATCTGGTTATGGTAGAGAGTTGTCTGAATTAGGTATTAGAGAATTCGTAAATATTAAAACTATTGCTGTTGATTAACGAAGATATTATATCTATCCCTGCTAAGATTACCGCCGGTAACTAAACAAAGTGAGCTATCCCCTTTTGATCTTCCCTGGTCTTTTATGTACGCAGCGAAAGAAAGAGCTCCAGCGAATTCAATCATCCTTGGAGAGAATTTATTATTTAATTTCTTCGTAGCTTCAATGGTTTCTTTATTGTCTATAAGAATTACTTCATCAACAAGATCTTTAAATATATTAAATGGGATTTCTCCAACAATTTTTACACTCGCTCCATCAACAAATGTATCGATTGATTCAAGTTTCTTAGGTCCTGAGTTTTTATAAGCAGCAGTAAGTGAAGCTGCCCCCTCAGGTTCGACGGCTACTATTCTAGTTTCTGGACTTAGAGATTTAAAAACTGAAGCCATGCCAGCTATTAGACCTCCACCTCCAACAGGTACATAAATGTTATTGATGTGTTTTAGAGATTTTATTAATTCAAGAGCCCAGGTTCCCTGACCCTCTATTATATTTCTGTCATTAAAAGGATGTATCATAAACAGCGATTGTTTTTCTGCTAGATATTTAGCATATTCTTCAGCTTCATCAAAAGTTTCGCCCTCTAAGATTACTTTAGTTTTTCTTGATGAAAATGATTCTACCCTATCTACTTTATAATCTGGAGTATTTAAAGGCATTACAATGGAAGCAGGAACGTTTAGCTCATTTGCCATTAATGCTACTGCCTGAGCATGATTGCCGGCAGATGCAGTAACTAGCGCTAAACAACGTTCGTTAGCAGCAAGTTGGATTGCAGCATTAGCGGCACCCCTAATTTTATATGCTTTAATTACTTGGTGTATTTCACTAGATATCCAAAGAGTATCTTCTTGATCTTCTACTAAATCATTTGCAAGCATTATTTCAGTAGGCAGAACTAAATTAGTTTTAGCTAATATTTCTTGAGCTTTAAATGTTTGTTCAAGGAGAAATGAGGATTCAATATTTTCTGTCATAAGATTTGTGTAGAGCAATTATATATTATTAGCAAATATTTTGCTAGATAGGTCAAATTTAGACTATCTTTTTATGATATTGATCTTTTCCTTAGTGAGCTTAAGAGTGAAATCGTTATTGATATCTACAGTCTTACCACTCTTTTGAATTAGAGACTCTGTAGTGATCCTATCGATTAGTTTTTTATCGTAGGCATAAACTCCGTGTTTTCGAATGAAAGACAACATTACTTCTTTTGCCATTGAATAACTCAGGCTACTGAATATATGTCTATCCAAACTACTTCCTTCAGACATTGAATTAAGTAGGTCATCGATTTTTTCATTTAGTAAGTTCTGCTTATCTATTAGTCCTAGGATATTTTCTTTTTGAGTTTCATCCATTTTAGGAATAATATTTAATCTAATATAATTCCGTAGATACTTGTCTTCCGAATTCGTAGAATCTTCATGCCATAAAATATTATTTGTTTTAGCGAACTTTAGAATATCTTCTTTAGAATATTTAATTAATGGTCTAATAAATACTTTAGAGCTAATTAGGGAATTCAATCCTCTTCTGCCAGTTCCTCTCAGAGTATTAATAAGGGCAGTTTCAATAAGGTCGTCTTTGTGATGCGCCGTTAAAATATAATCTGCATCATTTTCTTCTTTAACTCTACTTAGGAACTTCATCCGAGATTTTCTTGCTTCATCTTCCGATACATCTTTTCCTAGATTAACTTTTTCACTTACAAATGGCATATCATATTCTTCTGAGATTTTCTTAACTAGTTCCTCGTCTATATTTGAATCTGTTCTAATTCCATGATTAAAATGAGCCACCACAAACTCTTGATCATCTGTCTTAAATTTATTAATTAGAAATAGAAGAGTCATCGAATCGACTCCGCCACTTACTGCGACAATATATCTACCTTTTCTTAAAATTAATTCCATTCATATATTTTTAACCTAAAAAGCATATATAAGCAAAAGAGTTAGGATATATTTTTACAGATTAGCTTATTTTTTATATAATACATGGCAACAGTGTTGTTGGAGATTATGGCGGCGTAGCTCAGTTGGTTAGAGCGCAGGACTCATAAGCCTGAGGTCAGTGGTTCAAATCCACTCGCCGCTACCAAATTTATGAATAACAAAAAATCTCCAGATAGTGGTCCGGAGATTTTTTTATTTAGTATAACCTTTATAGCTTTTTGAGTATTCGGTCTACTCTTGCTATATCCTCGTTTGTAGAGGTTACGAACTCAAACTCTAGTAAGCTTGCAGTTTTCATATATTTTGCCCCCTTTTTTTATTTTTTTAATGTTTTTGTTTAACTTTGAGTTAACACAGTTATTATAACAAAAATAGTGGTTTTTGTCAATTTCAAACTCTTTTTGTGTTAGCTTTCTGTTGTCATAATTATATACGTATTTAATTAAACATAACAACTATAAAATGTTGTGATTTATAGTATGTTTTTAAGCAATAAAAAACTGGCTAATTTAGCCAGCTAGTATCAATTTGGTTGCGGGGGCAGGACTCGAACCTGCGACCTATTGGTTATGAGCCAATCGAGCTGCCTCTGCTCCACCCCGCGATAATGTTTTGATTTGTATATTCTAGCAAATTTAAGGTGTTTTTGCAAGGTTTACGACTTAGTACTAAATTCATTTCTGTGAAGGAAAAAATCTAACCATGATTGATAATTACTAGGCTTAGAGCTTGTAACTGATTGCTTTATTTGTTTTACAGGACTAGGAACGACGTAATTTAACGCTACTGATTTCGGCACCAATAGTTCTTGTTCACCCGGACTAGCAAGTCCCAGGTTCTGTCTAGCTGATATATCTAGGTACTGATTTGAGTTTAAGTACTGATTTCCTAAGTCTATGTTGGTATTATCTATTTGCTGAAGTTGATTCTGTTGATTTAGAGTAGCTATTTGTCTTTGAAGTTTATAGTTTGTCTCTATCGATCTAATACCGCTCCAGGTTACAAGTATTATTATTACTACGAATATTAATTGTCCGGAGTATCTAATATCTCCTAGATGTTCTATGTAATTAATAGTTTTTCGGTAATATTTATTTATTTTAATATTTTGCATTATTAATATTTATTATATCCTATAATAAATTCTGCTATACTCTGTTTCTATAGGGTATAATTAAATCAACGTGGGGGCGTAGCTCATCGGTTAGAGCAGGCGGCTCATAACCACTTGGTAGTAGGTTCGATTCCTACCGCCCCCACCATAATTTTTTATGTTTATATCTGCTTTAATTTGCTGATTAATTCGTCGATAGAACTAGCTTTCATCAAATCATCTCTTAGTTCTTTAGCTCCATCAAAGTTATTAATATATATCTTACAAAACTTATTTAGAATATATACGGGCTTACTGTCTCCGTAGGTTTTCTTCCATAATTTAGCATGGCGTTTAAATATTTTAACTCTCTGTTTTTTAGATAATTTTTCCCATGGAGAATTGTCGCTAAAGACAAAAGGATCCTTAAAGATACCTCGTCCGATCATAATACCGTCTAGCTTATATTTCTTAGCAAGTTCAATGCCCTGTTGTTTACTAAATACATCACCATTACCTACAATCTTTGTATTTGGAGATATTTTATTTCTTAGTTTGACTATTTCTTTCATAGCTTCATAATCTGCAGGGACCTTACTCATTTGTTTTTTAGTTCTAGCATGAACTATTAAAGTATCTATGCCTTGGTTAAGTAAGAATTCATGCCACGAGTAGTCTACGGAGTTGTATCCAAGTCTTGTTTTAACGCTAACAGGAAGTTTTCCTGCACCCCTCTTAGTGGCATCAATAATTTCTTTTGCTAATTCTCTGTTGTTTATAAGGGCTGAACAAAGTCCAGCTTTAGTAACGTTTTTATCTGGACATCCCATGTTTATATCTATTCCAGCGAACCCCATCTTAACTATTTCTTGGGAGGTTTTATAGAAGTTATCTGGCTTAGATCCCCATATTTGAGCAATGATGGGTTTTTCTTTTCTAGTGAACTTAAGTTTTGAAATAACAGCATCTCTACCCTTACTTTGTAGTCCATCAACATTGACGAATTCTGTATAAAAAACATCTGGTGGAGATAACTCTGAAATAAGCCTACGGAAAACTGTGTCCGTGACTTCATACATTGGAGCTAAGATAAATTTAGTTTTAGTTTGCATAGACTTACACTAGTCTACTATTTTTGAAGACTTTTCTTAAGATTGATTCTATTTTTATATGCCGAATGTTCAGCTTTCTCAGAATCTGACATAGATTTAATCACAGTAGATAATATAGCTTTCTTCTTGACTGATAAATCTTTTATGGCACCGTTAATGGATGCAATCTCTATAGGATTAGTAGTTCGCTTAAGACTTTCTTTAAACATATTTTCTCTATTGGTTAAACTACCAATAGTTTCTCTTTGTCTAGCATTTCTAGGATGACTTAGTGCACCACCATACTTTCTTCCACCAAAATCTTTAAAGAAATCTTGGAACATGGCAACAGATAAATCTCTAACGTCACCCTTTAGAACTCCCCTACTTACCAGATATTTAACTTCTGCCTCAATAGGTCTATAAACATCTGCTCCTCGTCTTTTCATAGTGATTGAAGGGTTATCTATATGAACGATACCTTGAGCAACTCTACCAGAAGCCATATTTAGCTTGCCTGCTGCATTTAACATATTAATTAGTACTGGTTTTGTAAAATAACCTAACCATTTAGATTCTAAAATATCTAGATTAGACTCTAAATTAACACTTTCTTTAGGTCTTGATCCTAGTTTTTGACTAGCTTTTCTTTTAGCCTGTGCTAAAGCCATATCTTGCGAAGGATAGTTACTTTCAATCTGATCAAAAATTTCACTTACTAACTCTGAAAAGTCTTTATCGTATTTTTCAGCTGCAGTTAATGCTCTTTCTTGATCTTTGATTTGATCTTTGATTTCAATCTCTGTTTTACTAGGAGATTCTATAGGTATAATATTCTCAGATACGGGTTCAGCTTCAACCATTTCTGATACTGGTTTTGCACCTAAAGCTTGTATTCTACTTTTAATTTTTTCGTCGATAGCTTCTTGAGATTTCTCTTTTAGCATTTGACGAATTTCATCAATATAAATTCTACGAACTTCCCTGTCCCAATCTTCTTTAGAAAGAGCAGGTTGATGTGATGCTACAGTTGGATCTATAACTTCAGGATTAGTTTGCGGTGTAAAATCAAATTGAGGGTGTTCTGGTCCTGGGATATTTTTTCTTACCATTATGTGATTATTATAACACACTTAAGCTTATTTGTCTACTATAAATAGCTGGATTATTCTTCTGTAGTTATGTCTGGAGCAGAAACCCCATCAGGCTTTAAGCTTTGAATCCATTCAACTACATCACGTCGTTGAAATAGGTGTGTTAAAAATTCATCCTCATATCCATGTTTTTCAAAATTTTCCATAAGCATACTATTACATATTTAGGCATTTATGTCTATTCCCAACGGAATACTCTGAAGGCTATGGCGTAGATAATAACCATCCACAAGGCTATTAGAACTAATTGAGGCAATATCTGAGTCAGATGCTTACCTTCTGTAATTAAAAGCCTCATACCGTCTATAACTGGCGTTAGAGGAAGATAATTCGTTATGGATTGTAAGTACTGTGGCATTTGAAACCTCGGGAAGAAAGTTCCCGATAAGAAAAGCATCGGAAATACTATTATGTTAGAAAGAGGTGCAGCTTGACGATCGTTCTTAGCCCAACCACCTACGGCAAGTCCTATTCCTAGAACCATGAAGATGCTAATTATAGTAAATATGATTATCTCAAAATAATTACCAACAACTCTCAGATTGAATACCGATATGGCAATAGCAAACTGAATAGCTATAGATAGAACCCCTATTATGGACTGCGAAAACATAGTAGATAAAAAGTATTGCCATACTTTTATTGGAGTAGTATGAAGTCTTCTTAGAATTCCTTGTTTTTTTAGCTCTGGAAATACATTAACTGGACCGAATATACCTATTCCAATGATTGAAAAACCTAGAAGACCTGCGAATGTGTAGTCGAAAGTAGTTAAACTCTTCTCATTT
>Ga0214919_10010883_pt1 | contig 11431 bp, 11 predicted proteins | sample LL1503_MetaG_FD_177994 | JGI IMG/M metagenome (GOLD analysis project Ga0214919, IMG submission 177994) | Freshwater microbial communities from Lake Lanier, Atlanta, Georgia, United States - LL-1503 | ecosystem: Environmental > Aquatic > Freshwater > Lake | place: USA: Georgia | collected...
ACCAGTTCAAGTCGCTGAATAGGGGAAGTGAGCGGTCACCGAGAAGCCCGGAAGATGAGCAGACTTTCGCGGAACTCAAGCGTCATCTCAGGGCGGTGACGTTCAATGACGTGGAGCTTCGCTACCGCCTTGCCCGGCAGATAATGAAATTCCAGAAGCAGGTGCTTGACTTCTACCTGAAGGTTTTTCCGGAGTATGGCTACTACAAGTACTCGATCAACTGGCGCCTGCGAGAGTCCCGCGCGGAGAGTATGCACGTGGATGCCTACCGGATTGACAGGGACTTTCACCAGGTCAAGCTATTCATCAACCTAGATACCGCACCAAGGATATGGAATACGGGCGAGGATATGCAGTTGCTGATTTCAAGGCACCTGGACGACATGAAGCTACGAGAGTATCTGGGGCTTCACTACCATCGGTTCCTCGAGGAGTGCGACCGGCTACTCTTTGATCCGGTCAAAGGTCCACCAGACTGCCAGTATTTCGATACGACTTTCTTTGACACAGGGGATGTCTGGATAGCCGAGACGCGCAACATCCCTCATCAGATCTTCTTTGGCAGGAAGATGGTGTCGGTCCAGTTCTATGTCGATCCTTCGGCACGTGTTGCTCCGGCGGCCGCCATGGCGAACTATGTGCACCAACTGGCTTCTTAGTGACCAACCCTAGAAAAATAAAACAGGGAGTGAAATATGAATGACTCGCAGAAGGCAAAGCCGGATCCGGCGTTCTCCAGTGATACGGAGATTCGCAAGGCATTTGTCGAGGGGCAATATGAGCACTTGTGGCAGGGTGTGAGCGATAAGTTCGAAAAAGCGCTGGCGCTTGGTGAGAAGGACCTCAGCCGCGTACATCTGTTCATGCGCCGTAACTTCGGCCCAGACTTCGAAGATGAGCACCTTCGCAAAAAGTACGAAGACCATGAGAACAAGCTGCTCGCGACGGGCTATCTCATGGACCGGCAGCTCATCCGCGTGGACAGCATGGATCCGCGCGTGGTGACGCTGCTGACCGATGCCGTGAAGATGCGCGAGGCTATCCGCTTGTTTGGCCCCGGCGTGCGGCGGATCGTCGAATTGGGTTCTGGATGGGGAAAGAACCTCTTCAACCTGTTCAAGTTTGGCGCTCCACTGGATGCGGAATACTGGGGGTTCGAGTTGACAAATACAGGCCGTCAATTGATGGATAAAGTGGGAGCCGAGTGTGCGCCTACCATGCGGCTGCGCTCTGCGCGCTTTGATTACTACGATGCCGACTTCTCAGCCCTGGGCCAGGCAGCTGAGACCTGCGTGTTCACCCACCACAGCATTGAGCAAATTCCCGAGATCCCCGAGGCACTGATCGAACGTGTCATGGCCATACCTAGCTTCAGAGTGTGCATGCACATGGAGCCCGTGGGGTTTCAGTTTCAGTCTGATAAGTGGCTGGCTGATTCGAAAAACAAGAAGCTGATGGATCGGATCGATGCAGATAACAGAAGGTTTGCCGAAAAGAGAAACCAGAACAACAACCTTTACTCGACACTCATGAAGTTCGAACGCGAAGGGCGGATCAAGATTTTCTCGGTGAAGAAATATTTCACCTCTCATCTGCTGGCTAATGCGACAACTGTGATTGCCTGGGGCTTGGTGAACTCTCAGTTTGATGTCGAAATTGGTCGCGACGATATTGAATGATTGTCTTGTATTCATTTGGTTTCTTACTACCATGATTGTGGGGCGGCGGCACTCCTCCTCATTTTTTCGGATTAAACGTCATTCTGTGATTGCCTTTTTGTCAACTATTAACTAATGCAAAATATTGAAATCATTACGACGGTTAACGACGAACTCTGGAATGCATATGCGTCTAAAAGTATTAGTACATGGCCATGGCAGGTCACGATCTACAAAGAAGGGGCATTGAGTGAGCCAGCATGGGATGAGTGGCGACGCAACGCAAAGGCGATCGAGGGAACAAGCTTTAAGAAAACGGCAGTCCGGTTTAGTCACAAAGTTCAGTCTCAGATTCACGCCTTGCGTAACAGCTCTGCCGATATCGTAATTTGGATCGACGCGGATGTGACCTTTATGCGACCGCCCACGGATGACGAACTCCAGCGGGTCTTGCCGACCGGGGACGAAGTAGTTACATATCTGGATCGTTCCCGTGTGCAGGTAGGGAATCAATTAGGAATGTGGGCGGAGACCGGTTGGCTTGCCTGGAATCCGCGACACCCGGCACTTGGCAAATTTCTGTTGCTGTGGGAGCGGATGTATCTGGACAATCTGCTTTGGGACTTACCCCAATGGCATGACGCTTGGGTCTGGGATTGGCTGCGGCGTCTGACAAAATTACCAGCTCGAAGTGTCTCGCAAAATTCTGAAAACTCGGATGTTTGGCCAGACAGCCTACTTGGAGCTTGGTCTTACCACCACAAGGGCCCCAGAAAAGAAACCCTTGTTGAGGGTAAAGAAGTCGTTGGTAAACAGTCGTTATTGCCAGTTGTTCTGAGCCGCGCGACCTTGAATAAAAAAGTTGGAGTTTTTATTCCTCGAATTGACCTTGCTTGGGATTTGACAGCGCCAGAAGCAGGCGTTAAAAGACCATCGTTGACGGAAGATGCTTTGCAGGTTCGCTTGCACTGGAAAGCATTTACTGCAAGGCTTGCCAACGTACTAGAGCGCAAAGGTCTTGATGTTGAGGTGTATGAGTGGCCCGCTTGGAGGATTAGTGCCACAGAGATCGAGAGGGCAGGTGTTGGATTCGCTTTCGTGCCGCATCGCTGTGACAGAGATTTCGAGCGTGGTGATGTTCCAATTCTCTTCTATATGCAAGAATATTTCCGCTGGGTGTTCGTGGTCGACCCCATGGGCTGGAGTGCGAGTTCGTCAGCTTATCCGTTCGACATCAAGTCGATGAAGCCGAAGCGCAAGGGCGTGTTTCAGGAGTACCGCCGCAGACTGGCGGCGGGCGAACTCACAAGCAAGTTCAATCAGCTGAGCCGCCGATCACGTTGGTCTCTGATTCGATCTCGCGAAATCCCGATTGGGAAATACGTCTTTTTCCCCCTGCAGATTCCGACGGACCAGGCCATTCGCTACTTTTCTGATTATTCTGAGGAGGAGGTCGTGACCGCCGTCATCCAGTGGTCGAAGCAGTCGGGTGTGCCGGTGGTGTTCAAGCCTCACCCGGTGAGCCAGAAGGCCATGGCGAATTTCGAGCAGCAGGTCTGCGCAGCCGGTTGCTATTGGAGTACGGCCCACGTGCATGATCTGGCTGCTCATGCCGCCGCCGTCTTCACCATCAACAGCGGAGTGGGATTCGAAGCCCTCTTTCATCTTAAACCGATAGTCACCTTTGGTCGAACCGAGTACGACGCTGTAACTATTCGTGGGCAACCGGACCGGCTTGATGAGGCCTGGGCAGCGTGCACTGCACTGAAGGTCGACGACTTAGAAAAGAATTACGGACAGTTCATCGACTGGTTTCTGTCGACGTACGCTGTCGACTTGTCGCATCCCGTTGATAGTGACAAACGGTTGAAGGAGATCGCATCGTCCGTGCGGGCGGCGGTATCCAATGAGAACTAATTCCGTGCATTTATTTGCCACGGCTATGGCATTAGCCAAAAGTAATGTGCGTTCGCGGGCGCAAAAACATTTCATGAGCTATGGCTGGGAGTTTCTCTCGCCGGTGATTTACGCGGTTTGCTACCTCATGGTCAAAACTGCCATGACACACGCCAGCACTGATGAAGCTCACGTCGATACAGCCTTGCGAACCTTCGTCGGTGTAACACTGATGCAGGCGTGGATACAGATGCTTCAGCAGTCGTCAGGTTTCATCACCCAGTACCGTTCACTGCTTCGCGGAATGACGATTTCCGAGACGCCATTGATACTTTCTCTCATTCTTGAGCAAATATTTGGTCTCTCTATTCGAGTATTGATGGTGGTCATCGCCTTCATCGTCCTCGGACCGGGCCTGCCCGCCTTCGGCGCGGGCTGGTTGTGGGGTATTTTGGCTTTGTTATGCCTTGTGGTAAGTGCCGTGTCCCTTGGGATGATCATTGCGCCATGGGCTGCGCTGTATTCTGACTTCTCAATGGCCATACGTTCGGCTACATTGCCTCTTATGCTCTTGTCGCCCGTGTTTTACAAAGCAACACAGGATCCCACGCATGCGCTGTTTTGGCTGAATTGTGTGAACCCCATGGCATCCGTGTTGGCGACGCTAACGGATGTGTTGTTCGGTTCTCCGCCCTTTTACCGCTTCGCTCTATTGGGTTGGTTATTGATGGGGGTAAGTCTGCTGTACTTCAGCAAGCGCAAGCTGCGGGCACAGATACCCATATTGCTTGAGAGGTTAAATTGAGTGAGTTGCCTCTGATTGAAGTTGCCCAGCTTGGCAAGCGCTATTCACGCAGTCTGAAGACTTCGACGCGGACCGGAGCGGCCAGTCTGATGCAGAGTTACTTAAGTTCCAAGCCGGCGGAGCACGGGCTTGGCGGGGATGAGTTCTGGGCTCTGCGCGATGTTTCCTTTAGCGTGCGGCGTGGGGAGGTCCTCGGCATCATTGGCCCAAATGGCGCAGGCAAGAGCACGCTGCTGAAATGCATCGCTGGCAAGCTGAAGCCGGATACCGGAACTGTACAAGTGCGAGGCGAACTCGGGCACCTGCTCGAAATGAATGCCGGATTTGATCCAGTGTTGACCGGGCGTGAGAACGTTCGGTTGCGTGGAATGCTTATTGGCCTGTCGGGGCGACGCCTTGACGAGTACATCGCGAGCGTCAAAGAGTTCTCGGAGTTGGAGGAATTTTTTGACTCGCCGGTTCAATTCTACAGTTCAGGCATGAAGTCTCGTCTGGGGTTCGCCGCATCTTCCGTAATGTCGCCTGATGTGCTAATCCTTGACGAGGTGCTCGCTGTTGGAGACCTTGGATTTCGGGTTAAGTGTTACCAACGAATAAATGAGTTGGCGCGCAACGCAGCAGTTTTATTTGTTTCCCATTCGTTGAATCAGATTGGACGAATGTGTTCACGCGCAATAGTGTTGGGAAATGGAAAGCTAAACTACGAGGGTTCAGTCCAGGAGGCAATAGAGATATACCAGCAAAAGAACAGCGGAATTCCTAAAAATCTCAAGCTTCGTAGCGTATTCAGACCTGAATTAGTTTGTCTTAAGTTGATCTCTGATGGTCGGATTTTGGATGACTATCTCGTTTTAGAGTACGGTACTTTGTTGGTGTTAGAAGTAGATATTTCAAAGTTACCCATAAACTCCCGGATGCGGGTTATGTTAAAGACCGCCGCAAGCGATTTGCTGATGGATTGGAATAGTGCCAGAAGTGAAATTATATGGCCTGATAAATACGAACATATACAAGTGGATTTGGGTCCTGTCGAGCTGAACCCTGGCGTTTATTCAATTAACTTCTCTGCGCTGAGCCCTGATGGTCGAGAAAATTACTGCATTTCTGAAGCTATTTATTTCCGTGTGATTGGTGCAGTATTAGCCGCGTGTCCCGTGCAGAGGACTGGTAGTTGGATGTTTTTGGATTGAGTAATGGCTCACAGCACCGTCCGTAAACTCTTCAATATAGCCTCCATAGGGGACGTAAATTACTGGGCTATTCCAAAATGCGGCAATACCTCTATAAAGGCGTTCCTACTTCATAGGTATTTGAGGCTTGATATATCGTCTCTAAATCCGTCCGAGAGCAATAACTTTGTGCACAAGGAGGGGGTGGGATTTTGTTACCTGACCCCTCAAAAGGCGCTAGAAAATGGTCGGCACAACATAACTTTCGTCCGCGACCCCACTGAGCGCTTCAAAAGCCTCTATGCCGATTTTTGTACGAGGCGTTCAAACCCTGGGTTGCCTGGATTTTTCGGAATGACGGTGGATGCTTGCCTAGCAGAAATTGAACAACAGTTTGCCAAAAACAATGAGAAAGATATTAACCCTCACTTGCGATCCCAGTCGTACTATTTACGAGATTTCAAAGGGAGCATTTTCCAGATAAGCGATTTCAAAAATATCCGTATCAATTTGACGCGTGGAAGAGTTCTGTTCACGGAAGACCAGCTTAACAGGATACAGATTATCTACAGCGGCGACCGTCAACTTCTCGAAAGGACTACACCTATTGAACGCTTTTTTGAGTTGGTGGATGGGTGAATAAATTGGAATTGATTTTTTTGCACACACCAAAGGCCGCTGGTCGCACGTTCTCACGCTGTTTGTCACTACAGGCGAAGATGAATCAACTTGCGTATGCGCGGTCCTCTGGCCACCTTCATGTCCACCGACGTGCGGAATCGAAGTTGTCGGCATTGGCGCGTCTTGGGGAAGTAAATAAGGTTCAGGTCCTCGCAGGACATCTGCCTTGGGGTGTTCATGGCTTGGTCGGAATGGAACCAAATTACATTGTTATTCTGAGGGAGCCAGTTAGCCGGTTCGTGTCGCAACTTAACTTCTGGTCTGAGCGCGGGAAGATCATGGAGGCGGAAAATCCCATGCATGTGGCAGATGACATTATCGACAACATGCAGACACGCCAGCTCGCAGGATTAGATGGATTCCAGAGGCCTTGCGACGAGGATATGTTGGCGCGTGCCGTCGAGCATCTTCACGCCGCCCGCTTTGTTGGCATCCATACCGATTTACATCGCCTTCAGGCTCGTATGGAGGCTGCATTCGCGTGGGATCCTGTGCAAGTGACGAACTCGCACGTGCCAGCAAATCCAATGTACCGACATATTGATGATGAGCTGTTTCGCAAACTCTATTTGCGCGAGAGCTTTGATGCCCGGTTGCACAATATTGCGGTTATGCTTGCCGCGCAATAGGGAGTGAGGGGATGCAGGGAATTGACCGTCCAGGAGCTTTGGACAAAGCGTTCGAATTCATCTACAAGTCCGAGACCGACGGCAACTATTTCGAGTTCGGTGTTTTCTAGGGCGTTTCGATGGCGCGCGCCATACGCGCCGACCAAAACTGGAAAAAGAAGACTGGACGCGATCATATCCGCCGCTTCATCGGGTTCGACTCGTTTGAGGGCCTTCCTTCTTTTGTCGATGGGGATAACTTAAAGGGATATGAAGTATTCCAACCGGGTCAGTTCTCGGATACTAGCCAGGAGAAGGTTTTAGCCGAGTTGCAGCGTGAAGGGATGCCGATTGACAGTGTGACCCTAATCCCCGGCTTCTATTCCCAGTCACTGCTGTCGCAGGAGACCACATCCTTACTACATGGGGCGCGGGCTGCCATCGCCCACATCGATTACGATCTCTACAGCTCGGCAAAAAAGTGTCTGAACTTTATGACTGGCAGGCTGTCGGATGGTGCCGTGATGCTGTTTGACGACTGGTTCTGCTACTGCGGCCGCCCTGACCGAGGCGTGCACAAGGCGTTTGACGAATGGTGTCAGCAGGCGCCTTACTGGGTTTCCGATTACTTCAACTACAGCTGGGCCGGTCGTGCGTTCATCATTAATACCAAATAGTGATTTTCCGTCTGGTCCGGGGATTTCGCCTTTATTCAACGTGGGATGAAATGCTGAGCAGACTACTTTTTTGGAAACGCCCGGTAGACCCCGTCATCGAACACGAGGGAATTTTCTTCCCGGTGTCGACCTTGCAGATATTGCTTGCACAGAGTGCGGCGGCGGAGGTGCGCCGTCGGTTTGAGTCCGAGGGTAACATTTTTGAAACGATCAATGTGAATCGTGAGTTTCAGCGTGCATTCATCGATTCCTACATCCAGGCCAACCGCAACTATTTTCAGCTCATCAAACCACAGATCCCGATCGACTGTCGCCGCGTGCTTGACATCGGGTGTGGTGTCGGATTGCTTGATCTCTTGATCTATCGCAGTGCAGAGGGCAAGAAGCCTAAACTCTTTCTGTTTGACAAGTCAGTCGATTCGGCAGCTTTCTCCAGGGCAGGCATCGCCCCTACCGGTTTCAATGAAAGCTATGTCTTTACGGCTTCATTGGAACAGTCGGCCAGGTTCCTGCGGCTCAACGGCGTTGCCGGCGATGACATCGTGCTGTGCGAGGTCGGTGCATGGAACATTCGTGATGGCGGGCCTTTCGACCTGATTTTTTTACGCAAGTCCTGGGGCTTCCACTACCCGTTGACAGATTATCTGACCGATGTGGCTCGGAGTTTGGGCAAGCACGGGGTCGTGATCACGGATGTCAGGGCAGGGCAGGGTGGCGAGGCTCTGTTGCATGAACATTTCGGCCACGTCGGCGTGCTGGAGCAGGGTAGCAAGAGTGCCCTGATGTTCGCGAACGCTGCGAAGGGGCTGCCATGACGGGCGGTTTCCTGCTCATCGGGGGGAGTCCGCGCAGCGGCACCACGGCCTTGCTGCATTTGCTGAACTCCAATCCGCATGTCTTCATTTCTTCCGAAGAGAATGTGTTCAAGAGTCTGCAGACGCTCGAGGGTCTGCTTGGTTCGCGCGACCGCCGCAGTCGGAAGATGAATGGGCAGATGCGCGAGCTGTCCCCCCGGGAGACGCTGACGATGGACAACATCCACCGTTACAACATGGATGTCACCGCCGTATGGCCGACCCTGCGGTTCATCTATGAGCGCCACCATCAGCAGATCCATTCCGGGCTTCCCCTTCAGGTGTGGGGTGACAAGCTGCCGGCCTATGCACAAAACATTCTGAAGGTATTGTCGCTGCCGGGTGTCCGCTATCTCCACATTACTCGCAATCCCTACGATGTAGTTAATTCGATGTTGCGCCGAACAAAGGCTGCGCGGCAGGGCAAGGATTGGTGGACGGCTGTCACAGAATTCGACAAGATGATCGAGGTTTGGGCTGAGTCTTATCTGGCCATCGAGAAATATGAGGATCAGCAAAACGTCTTACATCTTCACTACGAGCAGCTTGTCTTTGACTTTCAGCAATCCAGTCTGAAGATTTGTCGGTTTCTAAAGTCTGACTTGCACTTCGAGAATCTCCTCGTTGATGATCCGAGTCTTCATTATGTTCGATCGAACCTGACCGAGGACATGGTTAAACGGATTTCCAAACATCCAGTTGTTGAAGCGTATACAAATCGATACGTACGCAATCCTGATGTCCCCCATGTTGCTGAGGCGCTGCGTATTTCGGCGCATTCGGCATGTAATATTCTGCCGATTGAATCGACCGGCGTGGGTAACAAGCAAGCGGCGAAGGTGTATCCGATCAAGGTTTTTGTGGCCTGCACGCGAGCAGAGTGGCTACCAATGCGGGTGCTTGAGCACTCCATTCGTTCGACTACAGCTATGCCAGTTGATCTGATCCCCTTGTACACGGTTAACCGCAATATACCGATGCCTGTTGCTGCCGTTAATAGGCCTAGAACACCATTTTCTTTCCAGCGGTTCTTGATACCGGAGCTTTGCGCTTACCAAGGTAGAGCCATCTATCTCGATGCTGACATGCAGGTTTTTGGTGATATCTCGAAACTTTGGAAAATGCCGTTCAGTGGATGTGATTTACTAACTACGACTACCGCTGATGATGGACGTCGAGGGCAATTCAGCGTCATGTTGCTCGACTGCTCTGCATTGAAATGGAATGTAGAAAACATAGTGGCCGATCTTGATGCGGGTGTACTCGACTATTCCGCCTTGATGTACGAAATGCGGGTGGTACCCCGCATCGGCCGATCTCTGCCTTACGAATGGAACTCTCTAGAGCGGTATGAGCCGGGCAAGACTTGCTTGCTTCATTACACCGATATGAATCGTCAGCCTTGGGTGAATTTTTCCAACCCACTCGCCCCTCTATGGGTCACTGGGCTACGCTACGCTATTTCTAATGGATTTATCTCCCGTGAAGAATTACAGGTAGAGGTAGATAAAGGGCATGTAAGGCCATCCCTAATTGAACAGATTGATGCAGGGATTGATTGCCCTATGAAACTGACTCAGCGGCAAAGAGACCTTGACCATGGGTTTATGCCCCATTATCGCAGCCTGCGATCTGGCCGAACAAGCCCTTGGATATCACCGATGTCGGCACTACAGTTTGGAATAGCCCGGTTGGGGCAGCGTTTTAAGTTTATCGACATCAAGAATATGCTTCGATAAGAATATATTCTCGATCAATGTGTGCGTTGGGTTTTGACATGGTTTATATCTGTCTCATATGGGTAATCGGCTAGATGTTCGGGATATCGATTTCGATATAATATTATGTATTGCGGTTTATATAAATCGATTAAATTAAGTATGAATATAATTCACCATTATGCTCCGGAGTCAATAAATAGTAAGTTAAATTTATTTCAATTAATGCGTTTGCGCATAGGTATAGAAGTCTTCCACGTCGAGAAATTGATATTTGGCATTACCCCAAAACAGTACACAAATAATGATGTTAAAACTGAATGGAGAAATGCAAATGCAGCGATCGACATATGCCCCTAATTTCAAATCCTAAGCCGTCGAGCAGGTCGCCGATAAGGGGCACTCTTTTGCCGACGTTGCCTAGTGACTTGGTGTTGCAGACAACGCGTCTTATTCGTTGGTAAGTAAGTTTAAGAAAGCCGATGAGCTCAGCGTTAAACTGAGCCTGTAATGCCGTTCATCCTCAGGAAATCCATGGCACAACTGTCCAGCACCCCCCTCATCCCCGTCATCCTCTGCGGCGGAGCCGGTTCGCGCCTGTGGCCGGTTTCCCGCGACACCCACCCCAAACCATTCATCACCCTAGCCGATGGCCAAAGCCTGCTGCAAAAGGCCTTTGTCCGGGGTGCTACGCTGCCAGGCGTGTCGCAGGTGCTCACGGTGACCAACCGGGAGCTGACCTTCAAAACCCAGGACGCTTTTGCCCCGGTCAACCCCAAGGGTTTAGCGACCAGCTTCATCTTGGAGCCCTTCGGGCGCAATACCGCCCCGGCGATTGCCGCCGCCGCGCTGCACGTTGCGCAGACGGTGGGCGAGGATGCGATCCTGTTGGTTCTGGCTGCCGATCATTTGATTGCTGACCAGGCCGCTTTCGCGGCAGCGGTGGCGCAGGCGACTGCGCTGGCGGCTACCGGCAAGCTGGTCACATTCGGCATCCACCCGGACGCGCCCGAGACCGGCTACGGCTACATCCAAGCCAAGGGCAACACCGTGCTGCGCTTTGTGGAGAAGCCCTCGCTGGAAAAGGCCCAGTCCTACCTGGCCAGCGGTGATTTTTTCTGGAACGCTGGCATCTTCTGCTTTTCGGCAGGCGCATTGCTGCGTGAGATGGAAGCGCATTGCCCGCAGCTGCTGGAGGCCACCCGCGCCTGCATGGCCCATTCGCGCAGCGCTCAGGGTGATGGTTTTGCGCAGCTCACGCTGGACCCTGCGCGCTTCGAGGCGGTGCCGGACGATTCCATTGACTACGCACTGATGGAGAAATCCGCGCAGGTGGCGGTCGTGCCCTGCAACATCGGCTGGAGC
>Ga0214919_10010884_pt1 | contig 11430 bp, 13 predicted proteins | sample LL1503_MetaG_FD_177994 | JGI IMG/M metagenome (GOLD analysis project Ga0214919, IMG submission 177994) | Freshwater microbial communities from Lake Lanier, Atlanta, Georgia, United States - LL-1503 | ecosystem: Environmental > Aquatic > Freshwater > Lake | place: USA: Georgia | collected...
TAGCTATTTTGCGTACAATTTTTTTTAAATTCTAATGAATTTATAAAAAATAATTAGCTATTTTGCGTACAATTTTTTTTAAATTCTAATGAATTTATAAAAAATAATTAGCTATTTTGCGTACAATAAAAGAGAAATTGATGAGAATTATTGGATGAAAAACTTCATGAATCATAAAAAAAGTTTTTTTGATTTATTTTGGTGCTTTCAATGATTTAATATAAACAATTGGTAAATTCAATGAATTTAGGATCAAATAATTAAATTAATTCTTTTATTCCATCCAATAAATTTATTTTTATTGTCCATCCTAAATCTTTAAGTTTTTTATTACTTATATAATATCTTTGATCATTAAATGGTCTATCATCAATATATTCAATCCATTCATTATAATTATCAGTATTTTTTATTAATTTAACAAGTATTTTAGCAATATCAATAACAGAAAATTCCATACCATCATCACAACCTATATTATAAATATCACCAATAATACCATTTTCTAATATAGTTTCAAATGCTGTTGCAGTATCATATGCATGTAAAAATGCTCTAACTGCAGAACCATTACCTTGAATAGTTACTTTTTTATTTTCTTTTAATAATTTAATAAATTTTGGAATTAATTTTTCAGGATATTGATTTATACCATATACATTATTACCTCTAGTAATTATAATTGGTAATTTATATGAATGAGAATATGATTGTGCAATTAATTCAGCACTTGCTTTTGTTGCTGCATATGGATTTGTTGGACATAAAACAGTATGTTCTGTTTTTTTTAATTCTTCAATTATATTCATTGATTCACCATATACTTCATCTGTTGATACATGAATAAATTTTTTAATATTTGCATATTTACGTACTACTTCTAATAATGTATGTGTACCTAAAATATTATCATGTGTAAATTGTAACGAATCTTCAAATGAATTTTGAACATGAGATTGAGCAGCAAAATGAATAATATAATTAATTTGATTATTTATAATAATATTTTTTAATAATTTATAATTTATTAAATTACCTTTTATTAATTTATATTTTGGATTATTTTGTATTTCTTTATCTATATTATCTTCATTAGCACAATAATACATAGCATCAAAATTAACTAATAAATTTACTTTATTTTTTTTAAAATAATAATTAATAAAATTACTACCAATAAATCCACAACCACCCGTTATTAATAAATTAATTGTAGGTTCACTTTTTTTTTTTAATTTTTTTTTATTATTTTTTTAAACATATTATTACTGATTCTTTTATATTTAATATAGATGGGAAAAAAGATTCTAATTTTTTTGTATCTAAACAATTATTAGATCTATCAGCAGCTAATATTTTACGTTGATCTTCTATAGAAAAATTTTCCCATGTAAATTTTGGATCAATTATTTCTTTATATAATTCTAATATTTCATTATGTGAAATTAAACCGGGATTAGTTAAATTAATTGTTCCAGTTATATAATTTTCCATCATTTGTAAAACATAAGGTAATAACTCTGGTAATACAGTCATAGAATTAGGAATAGAACATATTTTACTATATGATGTAATTTTTGTAATAAAATTTTTTGGATGATATTTATCATATATTGGCATTCTTATTCTTAAATTCAACACATTATTTTCATGTAAATGCAAAAGTCTGTCTGTAAAACCTTTTACTATAGAATATGATGAACCAAAAAAATTAGGTTCATCATCTTCAAAAAATCCATTTTTATCTTCACCATTTGGATGAATATCATCATAATTAAAAATACAACCTGTCCCTAAATATGTAAAATGAATATTATTTTTTATACATATATTTGTTAAAATACAAGGAGCAAATAAATTATCACGAATATTTTCAATTAATTTTCCATCTTGTTCTAAATAATCAATTGTTGTATATTCTTTATTATTAATTGTACCAGATGTTCTACCAATAAAAGATATTACATGTGTTGGACTAATATTTTGTATTTCTTTTGTTATATCTACTACATTATCTACTCTACAATTACCACAAATATAATCAATTTTTTTTTCTTGTAAAATTTCTAAAAATTGTGAACCAATCCAACCATTACTACCATAAATTAATATTTTCATTACATTTAGATATATATATATATCTATTAAAACGAATAAAAATAAATAAATTATGAAGCTAATAAATTAATAACAGTATTTGTACTATTTATTTTATCATTTAATACTGATAAAAAAAAATAAATTTGATTTATTATATTTATTTTACTTTCATTATATGGTCTTAATAATTTTAATATTTGATCAATTGTGAACCAACCAATGTCTCCAATTTCATAATTATCAATATTATAATATAATTTTTTTTCTTCAGAACTAGCTAAATAATAAATATGTTTATAATCAATTTTATTTGTACCTTGAAATATTTCTTCAATAGGATTAATTCTATCAAAATATGTAAAATTATTTAAATTAGTTTCTTCAATAAATTCTCTATTTGCACAATCAACATTATTTTCAAATTTATTACGACGTCCTTTAGGAAAACCCCACTCTGGATTATCATATTTAGATTCAAGATTATCAATTATTTTATTATTTTTTAAATAAATAAATTTATTTTTTGACTGAACCATTTCTTTTAAATAAGTTTTAGATCTAGCTGTTTTATTCCATAAAGAATCCCATAAAATTTCAAAATTATTAGTTTTTATATCATTAACTTCTTTTTTTGACATTAATTCAAATAAATTAATAATTTTATTATTATCAGTTTCATTATATCGTCCTCTTAAAAATTCAATATATGATAATGAATGTTTTCTTTGAATTAATAAAAATTTAATATCTTTATTATTAAAATTAATTTTATTAATATAATTAATATTATGATAGTTATAATCTTCAATATTAATATATTTATTAAATAAAAATTTTTGTATTTTTTTTAATTGTAAATTATTAATTTTAAAACATATAATTCCGCATGATATAATTGGATCAATACAATTTTTAGTATGATGTCCTGATTTACCACAATTCATACAATAACTATTATTCATCTAACATTTTATATATATTATTTTTTAAATAATTATTTTTAATAATAATATTAAAAGAATATTTTTATTCTACTTTTTCAATAATAATAATATCTGAATTTGTTTCAATATTTTCATTATTTTGATCTTCTGTATCATTTTCATCTTCAGTTTCAGTATCATTAGTATCTTCATATATATATTCATTTGTATTTTGAGCAAACATAGAATCAAGAATAACATCAATTTGTTTATTAATATCATCATTATTATCAATTAAATTTGGTATAGTATCTACTTGATCAATATCAATTAAATCTGGTATATCACTATCTTCTGATTCCATTTGTAAATTTATATTTAAATAATTATTTATTTCATTTAATCTATTATTAATATCAATATTTGTATTATTAAATATATCAATATATGTTGAATCATTAAATATTTTAATTTCAAAAAATTTATTTCTATTTCTTACTTTATTTACAATATTTATATATGGAACAATAATATTAATAAGAAAATATTCAATAAAATCAATAAATAAATATGATAATATAAATAAATTAGTTACATTTAAAAAGAATACAATAAAAAACATTAAAATATATAGATATTTTTCTTTTATATAATTTAAAATTTAAAATTTTCTAATTTAAAATATATAATGGTTTCTGATATGCAAATAAGAAATATGTATTCTAGAAAAGTACAAAATAAAATTTCTCAAATTGTCAATGGATTAGAATTAATAAGTAGTATTAATAAAGTTCAAACAGGTGGATCTATTGATTATGATAAAAATAAATATTCTAATAAAATTAATAATAAAATAGATTCTTTTATTAAAAATTCAAATATACTATTGAATTTTGATAAAACACTAATTAAACAATATGGTGGTAGTAGTGGTAGTAAAATTGAAGATTTATTTACTAATAATAAATATAATGTTGACTTTATTAAAGAAAAAATTGATAATGTAACAAATAAATTAAATAATAAAATTGGTGATATTAATATAGAATTAATAAGACTTAGAGAAATTGAAAAAAAAATGGAATCTCATACTCATACAATTAATAGTAATGAAAATATAATAAATCAATTAAATTTAGAAAAAAATAATTTAGAAGAAAAAAATAATTTATTAAAAAAAGATATTGAACAAAAAAATAAAACAATTATTGAGTTAACCTCAAAATTAAGTGAAAGTGTTGATGATAAAACAGCAAAAAATGAATTAATGAAACGAATTGAAGAATTAACGAAACAAATTGAAGAATTAACAAAATCAAAAAAAAATATTGAAGAAGAATATGAAATATTAGTAAAAGAAAAGAAAGACATAACTGATGATAATAAAAAATTAAAAATGGATATTGATAATTTAAAAAATTCATTCAATGATCTATTTAATAAAAGTATAGAAGATATTAAAAATTATGAAGAAAAATTAAAACTATCTAATATATTATTTAATAAATATGAAAAATTAGTTGATGATGTTTTAAATATTGATGTAGATGCTAATCCAGCAATTAAACCCAAATATTTTGATGAAAAATTATCTATTGAACAATGTAAAGAAGATATATTTAAATGGTTATATGATAATGGTTATTTTGATGAAAATTATAATAAGATTAATCCTGATGGATTATTATCAACATATGAATATTATAGATTAAATAACGATTTAAAAAATAAATATACAGAAATACAGATTAGAAATTGTATAGAAAATTATTTTGTTTTACCATTTAAATCTTAATTATAAAAAGTCATTGAGAGCATGCTCCAATACTACAATTAAATTAAATTTACTGTTCTAAGATTTAGTATAGTATAATTAATCATGTATTATTTTAGATAAATAATTAATCTAAAATAATATATATGAATTCTAATATAAAATTAAGAAATTTATATTCAACAAAAATATTAAAAAATATAGAAAAAATTAATAAAAGTTTTAATTTTATGTCTAAATATAATAAAATTGATCATAATAATGTTGAATTTAATAATTTAAAAAATATATATAATGAAAAATTAAATAATAAATTAAATAAATTAGTTAATAGTTCTAAATTACTATTAAATTTTGATAATATAATTATTCAACAAGGTGGTGGCAATAAAAATGTTAATTCATCTCATAATTTTTCTACGAGATCACAAAGTCAACATGATAGTCAACATCATAGTCAATCACTTGTTAAATCACAAAGTCAATCTTCTATTCAATCACTTGTTAAATCACAAAGTCAACATGATAGTCAACCTCTTGCTAAACAATTTAATAATGAATATAAAATTATTGAAGAAAGTATAAAGCATATTAATGAAAAATTAAGTTCTAATATTGGTTCTATTGAACAAATTGTTAAAAAATATAATGATTTATGTAAAAAAAATAAAGAATTAAGTGAAGAAATGAAAAAAGGTATTGCAACTAAACTTCATGAATCAAATGAAAAAGTTAAACAACTTAAAAATGATTTAAATAATAAAATTAATATTTATAAAAAAAAATTAAAAGAGGTAACTCATTTATTTGGTAAATATGCAGATGTTAATAATACTAATGATGAATATTTAGATAAAAATAAATTTGATATCTTACATGATTTAACAGAGAATTTTAATAATATAACAAAAGAAATATATGAATTAGAGAATATTAAATAAAATAATATAATTTAAATCTAAGTTTATATATATGAACTCAAATTTGAAATTAAGAAATATGTATTCCTCTAAAATAGAAAAAAAAATATATAAAATTAATCAAAGTTTTGATTTAGTATCTCAATATAATAGAATTAAACAATATAATAGTGAATTTACTAATTTAAAAAATAAATATAATCAAAAAATAAGTAATAAATTAGATAATATGATTGATAGTACTAAAATGCTATTAAATTTTGATCGTGAAATTATTAAAAATATTAATAATAGTAAATTAATTGGTGGTACTAGTTTTACTAGTACTAATCCTATGCAAAAAAATAATAGTACTAATAATCAATTTGAATTTAGTGATATTTATAATACTGATAAAAATATTAATCCAGAAGCTATTATTAATCAAATTGTAATTTTAAATAGTGAAATTGAAACAGCCATTAAAATTTTAGAGGGAAAAAAAACTACATTTCAAAATAATTGTGATAGAATCTCAGACTTAGAAAAAGAACTAGCAACACTATCAACAAAAAATGATGAATTTATTCAATTAAATGAAACTTATAAAACTAAAATTGGCGAATTAGAAACAAAAATTACTACATTAAATGATTCTCATAAAAATGAAATTACTAAATTAAATGAAACTTATGATGAAAAAATTAATAATCATAATAGTAGTCTAGTAGATAATGCTACAAAAATTAAAGCATTAGAAGATAAAATAGTACAATTAGAAAAGGGAAAAAAAGATATAATACATCAAACAGAAAGTCAATTAAATAAAATTAATGAAAAGTTAAAAAATACTACTGAAAATATTAATAAATTAAATTGTAATAATAATGCTACAAGTCTTGTTAAACTAAGACCATTAGGTGATTCGTTTAATAATTTAAGTCATGACGAAAGAACAAAAAAAACCGAAAATAATTTAAATTTATTTAAAAATGTTGGTAAAGGTCTTGGTAAAAGTCTTGATAAGTTTAAAAGTATAGGAAATTAATTAATTTGAATCCTATTAATCGATTCAATCAATCCTTCATATTTAACAAATAATTCACTAGCTAATTTTAATTTTTCTTCTAGAATTATAATTCTTTCATTTAATTCATTTTCTCTTTGACATAATTTATTAGTTTTATATACTTCTAATAAATCATCAATTAATTCTTGATTTAAAATTATTTTTTCTTCTTTAAGATAATTATAAATTTTTCTTAATATATCTATATTAATAGAGTTAATTTGGTCTTTAATATGTAATATATCTCTTATATCATTTAAATTTATTTTAGTATCTTTAATTTCTTTTATTCTATATTGTATATTTTTTGAAGATATTATTTTTTTAATTATTTCTTTGAATTTTGTGCTTATATTATTTATAGTTTTTAAATTATTATTATTCATTTAAAATTAGATAGATAATATTTATAATTTAAAAATAAAAAAATATAATAAATAATATGAATATATTTATACATCATAAAGATTTACGATATCAAGATAATACAACAATGATAAAACAATATAAAGCTGAAAAAAATATTACACCTATTTTTATTTTTGATCCTATACAAATTGATCCAGATAAAAATAATTATTTTTCAAATGGTTTAGTACAATTTATGATAGAATCACTGAAAGAATATAGTGAAACAATTAAAAAAAAAAAAGGCGAATTATATTATTTTTATGGTCCAACACAAGAAGTAATTGAAATGATTCATAAAAAAATAGGTATAAATTCAATAGGATTTAATTATGAGTATTCACCATTTGGTAAAAAAAGAGATGAAACTATCAAAAAATTTGCAGAAAAAGAAAATATAAAAATTTATTGTGAAGAAGATTCATTATTATATGATATATTGAATGGTCAAACAATGAATCCAAATAATAAAAAACCTTTTTTAGTTTATACTCCTTATTATAATCATTTAATTAATAATTTGAAGGTACGAGAAATAGATAAATTTACTAAATTTAAATTTCACAAAAATAATGAATTAGATAATATTAAATATTATTTTAAAGGTAAATTAGATTCATTTTATGAATTTAATAAAAATTTAAATGTAAATGGAGGAAGAATAGCAGCTATTAAAATTTTAAAAAATATAGATAACTTTAAAGATTATCAAAAATTAAGAGATATATTAACTTATAAAACAACATTTTTATCAGCTTATATTAATTTTAGTGTAGTATCAATTCGTGAAGTTTATTATTCTATTATAGCTGTATTTAATAAACATCATGGTTTAATACGAGAATTAATATTTAGAGATTATTATTATACTATGATTTATAATTTTCCACATGTAATTCATAGTAATTTTTATTCTAAATTTGATAAAGTTAAATGGGAAAATAATACTAAATATTTTAATGCTTGGTGTAATGCAAAAACAGGTTATCCAATAGTAGATGCTGCAATGATTCAAATTGTAACAGTAAACTATATGCATAATAGAATGAGAATGTTAGTAGCTTCTTTTTTAATTAAAAATTTACAAGTTGATTGGAGAAAAGGAGAAAAATTTTTTGCTCAACATTTAGAAGATTATAATATTTATAGTAATTGGGGTGGGTGGACTAATATTGCAGATGTAGCACCATCAAGTCAAAATTATTTTCGTGTTTTTTCACCAGAAGCTCACAGTCGTAAATATGATAAAAATTGTGAATATATAAAAAAATGGTTACCACAATTAAAAGATGTACCAAATGAAGATATACATTCTTGGGAAAAAAATTATAAAAAATATTTAGATAATGGTATAAAATATTATGTTCCAATAGTTGATTTTAGTAAATCAAGAGATAATTTTTTATCATTTTATAAAAAATATGTTTAAAAATATTTTTTTATTATTGTATTAAAATTATTTTAACATAAAACAAAGATAATTTTTTTATAAAAAATATATTTAAAAAATAATTTTATAAATAATAATTATCTAGTTATAGATATATATTATTATGCAAGATATTTCTATTCAAATTATTGGTTCATACTTTGTTGTATCACAAATAATTTTATTTATGTGGTATTATTTAACTCTTCCAAAAATACAATGCTCAATTAAATCTGACAAGAAAAAAGCATCTATAAAATCATCATTATTTAAATTTTTAGTATTTATGTTACCTTTATATATGTATATTGGTTATATTATTTATATTACACCAAATATTTTAAATGAAATTAAAAAATTGAATAATATATAATTTATATTCTAAAAATTATATAATTACTAATGAATATGGATCATACTGAACTAGTTAAACAATACGTAAAAAGAGATAAAGAATTTAATTTGGATAAAGTTCAACTTATTCAAAAATCTATTAATAAATTAGGTTATAATTATGTAAATTTAGAAAATGAAATTAATAAAAACATTAAATATAATTATATCAAAGATATTGATAATCTAGAAAATATAAGTTTTAATGAATATAAACTTATATTTTCTAATAAAATAAGAGAACATGTAATGAATAAAATTAATAGAAGTGTTGTATTGTCTAAATTTATTGGTACATCATCTAATGAAGAATTTTACATGAGTTGTACTGTTGAAGAACTAGAGTATTTAGGATTTTAATTTATTCATCATAGTCACTATCATCATTTTGGTTATATATAATTGGAATATCTCCACTATATATACTTAAAACTTCTTTTACAATTTTTTCTCTTTCTATATCATTTGTATCAAATTCTATACTAGTTATACTATTTGATCGTTTACCTTTAAATTTATCTAAAAAATCATGTAGTCCATTTATATCTTCACCTCTATCATGTTGTTCAAGATCACCTGTTATAATTAATCTTGAATTTTCACCTAATCTTGTTAAAAGCATCTTCATTTGTGATGGAGTTGAATTTTGCATTTCATCTGCTATTATAAAACATTTTTTGAAAGTTCTACCTCTCATAAAACCGAGTGGACTAATTTCAATAATTTTATCTTCAATTAATTTTTTAACTTCAGAAGGTTGAATAAAATTATATAATATATCATATATTGGTCTTATCCATGGTGCCATTTTATCTTCAAATGTACCTGGTAAAAATCCTAAATCTTCATCAACTGAAACTGATGGTCTAGTAAATATTAATTTATTAATATAACCTTGTAAAAAATTTTTAACTGCAAATTCAACTCCTAATAATGTTTTACCTGTACCTGCAGGACCAGTTGCTACAATAATTTTATTTGTTTTTTTATTTAATTCTTTATAATATAATTCTTGTGTTTTGTTTCTTGGTTTTGAAAATTTATTTTCAAACAATATTTTTTCTTTATTTGATAAATGTTCATATGATTCATTATATATTTTATAATATTTAATATCTTCTTCATAAATATCATATTCTTCTTCCATAATTTTATTATTTATTTTTTTTTTTTGATTTTTAGACATTAAAATAATTAAGATTTTAATTAAAATATATTTAAAATTAATGTGGTCTAAATTTACCATAACTAACTTTAAATTTTTAATTAATAATAATAATATAATTATAAACGAAGAATTTATTACACCTTTTTCACTGAAAAATGGGACACTTCAGTGTGTGTAATTGCACTCTTGGAGCTAACTCTCGCACTTGACGGCTTTTTACAGCGGTTGGAGACTCTTATTGATAACTCTTCAAATTTAAAATCTCTTCTAAATTTTAACGGTCGTTTATCTTTTGATTCTTTTTCATGCTTGTGTTCTAAATAATATTCTACTAGTTTTATCATATTATTTATTGCATTTTCATCACGGTTTATACATCAACTTTGGTTTTTTTCCGTTTGATACGTTAGAACTGAATGTAATTTTCTGACTACTTGTTTTTTATCTGGTAAATATAAATTCTCATTTTTCTTTTCAGTTTTACAATTTAACATTGATGTTCTAAATTCATCTAAATTGTAAACTGTAAAATGTTCAGATAATTTTCTTTTTAATCCTAAATTTGGAGTAGATATCACTCCTCTCATCTGTTTACCAATACTCCAATCTCCATAACATATAATTGTATCATTACCAAATGTTTTTTTAATTTTTCTAACTAAATCAGTTTCTGATTTCTTTCTATTTATATATCCATACCATTTATATTTTCTAAATATATCTTCTTTATATTTATCAAATAATACTTCATTTACAATATTTTTATTTTTAATATATTTCTTAAATTTTTTATAATCACAACTTTTTGAATTATAAATTGATAATTTATTTTCTATTTCTGTAATTCCATTTTTATCTTTATAATTTTTAATTAAAGTTTGATATTTTAATCTTTTCGTTTTTGTTATATGATTTTTGTTTGTATATTTTAATTTTTTACCATGTTTATTTTTCATACATAATAAATTTGACTTGCCTGGATCATTTACTACCCAATTATTTTTCTCTAAATTTTCTAATTGAGTCTCATTTAGTTCTTCTAGATATGGAAATTGAATATAATTTATATTTTTTATTTTTTTTGCATCTATTTTCTGTTTTTCTATTACTTTATCTTCTTTTGATAATTTCTTAAATTCAGCTTTCATTTTATCACGTATTTCTTTATTTTGTAATCTTATTTTTTCTTGTTTTAATTTATCTTGATTTTTTAATTCTTCTTTATATTTCTCTTTATTTTCTTGTGTCATATCTTTACATATTTCTT
>Ga0214919_10010885_pt1 | contig 11430 bp, 13 predicted proteins | sample LL1503_MetaG_FD_177994 | JGI IMG/M metagenome (GOLD analysis project Ga0214919, IMG submission 177994) | Freshwater microbial communities from Lake Lanier, Atlanta, Georgia, United States - LL-1503 | ecosystem: Environmental > Aquatic > Freshwater > Lake | place: USA: Georgia | collected...
TTTTATTTTATTAATTTTTTTATTTTTTCTTAAATTAATAATATTTTTATTATTTTCCATATAATAAAAAAATTAATTAAAGGTTATGTTAAACAATTAAATTAACTATTAATTATAAACATATCTAATATTTAATTGGTAGTAAATATTATTATCAATTTTTTTAATAGTTAGAATTTATAAATATTGCAATTAATGCACTAATATATATATCTATAAAAATACTTTTACTTATTTTATTTTCTAAATCTGATAAATCACTTAATAATTGAGCTTTCTTATTAATTTTAATTGTATCTTGATTATTTAAAATTATTAAAGTTAATTCTTTTAAAATTACATCTAATGAATATCCATTATTTTTTATTATTAAATTTAATTTATCATATTTCTCATTAAAATTTATATTATTATCATTTAAATATTTATATATAATAATTATTTCTTCTGTTGTTGGTAAACCAGCTGTTTCATAACATATGAATGATGTAATAAGATTTGATTTCATAGAAATTGATTGTAATAAATTTATTGCTTTTCTTAAATCACCATTTGATAAATGTGATATTATTTCAAATGAATCATCAGTAATATTTAATTTTTCATTAATTGAAATATTTTTAATTGTATTAATTATTTCATTTTTAGCAATTGGATTAAATCTAAAATTTGCACATCTAGATCTAATTGCAGGAATAATTTTATTTTCATAATTACATATTAAACAAAATCTTGTTGTTTCTGAATATTTTTCTATAATTCTTCTTAATGCAAATTGTGCATCATAAGTCATAGAATCTGCTTCATCTAAAATAATTAATCTAACACCTTTTTGAAACATATTTTTTTTTTCTGCAAAACCTTTTATTTCTTCACGAACAGAATTAATACCTCTATCATCTGATGCATCTAATTTCATTACCATTAAATTTACATTATTATTATATAATTCTTTAGCTAATGCCATTATCGTTGATGTTTTACCTGTTCCAGAAGTCCCATGAAATAATAAATGTGGTAATGAACCATTTTTTAACATATTTTTTAAAATAATTAAATTTTGTTCATTACTAATAATATTATTAAATGTTTGGGGTCTATATTTTTCTATCCATGGTAAATAACTAGACATTAAATATTAAAGATATAATTTCTTTAATTCATTTTTATTTATATAAATAATATTATATAATACTAACAATATAATATACTAATTTTATAAATTGTATATATTCATCACAACCTTTTATTAAATTTTGATCAATATCAGATATTTTTAAGATTATATTTGCTTTCTGTTGATTATTAAGTGAACTATTAATTATATAATTATGAAATAATATTATTTGATTTACTAATGAATATCCATCTAAATATAACATTTTGACTGTTTCATCTAATTTTACTAAATTTTTTTTAAATATATCATCAATAAGTTTATTAAAAATATTATTAGGTAAAATACCTGACACTTCATCTAATATATCTTCATTATCATTTTCATCATAATAATTATAACATTTTTGTAAAAAATTAATAGCTTTTCTTAAATCATTTCTTGATATCATTACTATTTTATTTATTAAATTATCAGAACAATTAAAATTTTCTTTCAAACAAATAAATTTTAATCTATTATAAATATCAATATCAGAAATTGGTTTAAAACAAAATAAAGAACATCTTGATATAATTGGATCAATAATTTTATTATGATAATTACAAATAAAACAAAATCTAGTTATTTTAGAATATTCTTCTATTATTCTTCTTAGAGCAAATTGTGAATCTGATGTCATTGTATCTGCTTCATCTAAAATAATAATTTTCCATGGTGGAATATCTAAACTCTCATTTATTGCTTGTTTTGCATATAATTTAATTTTTTCACGAATAACATTAATACCTCTTTCATCAGATGCATTTAATTCAATTACACGACTTTTTATATTTTTTTCACCAAATAATTCTTTAGCTAATGCTAAAATAGTAGATGTTTTACCACAACCAGATCCACCATAAAAAATTAAATGAGGTATATTTTTGGTATAAATACCATTTTTTAATGATTGAATTATATTATGTTGTGTACTTATATCATTTAAATTTGATGGACGATATTTTTCTACCCATTGCATTTAATAAAATAATTATCTAATTTTTAAATATTAATTTTATCTATAATATAATATATGAATTTTAAAAATAGTCCAATCGGATTTTTTCAAGATTATAATCCAGAGATCAAAGAAATGCGAAAAGAATTAATTAAAAATATTATAAAAACAAATATTAATTCAGAAACTAATTTAGAAGATATATTTTTTTCAGATGAAAATATTGAATTAATTAATAAACAAATAGTATTAACATTATGGAAAAAAACAAATAACCAATATAAAATTAGTTTTCAAGATAAAAATAAAATAATTATTGTTATGAGATATGTATTTATTGAAAATGCAAAACATTTACCTTATAATATTAAAGAACAAATAAAAGAATTAAATTGTAATGTAGTTGGAGAAATTATACCTTTTTTAATTACTAATTTTGAACAAAAATTAGGTTATTTAAGAGATATTGAAAAAAGAGGAGATTTACCACCATTACCTGTTTCAAGTACAGCTGATAGAACTTTATCAACATATAAAAATAATGATAGTATTTTTAATTAAATAATTATATATTTATATATATAATTATTTAATAATTATTTAATAAACAATAGTTCCTGAACTTGTATCTTTAACAAGTTGATAAACAAAAATAATACCACGAGTACTAGCTAATTCAATAAATCCAAAAGATTCTTCATCACCAACTACACTAATTTCTCCAACTGGTTCATATCTTTGTAGATTTTTCCCAATAATATCAGGATTAACAACAATATAAGGATCATATAAATAATAACCTTCATTATAACTATTTTTAGTTAAATCTGGATGAGTCATGATTGCAGTACTGGAACCAATTACAAGATTAGTTTGAGGACCAATTTTATTAGTTTCACTTAAAACAACTGATCTTAGTTGATATTCATCATTTCTAATTTTAATGGTAGTATCAAAATTTACAGGTCTTTCATTTAGTCTATCAAAACCAGCAACGGCAGTAGGTAATTTATTAAAAGCAAATGAAAGATTTGTTTGATCATTATAAATAACAGTAGTACGTCTATCAATATAGAAAACAAGAACACCGCGTGAATAAATTAAAGAAGTATGTTTAGGAATAACTGTACCATTTTCAAGTAAAAGTTGTGTTTGTTCTAAAGCAGCATTTAAATCAATTGGAGTATTATCATTATTAGCATATGGTAATTTAAGATTAATCATAGGAACATATGCAATAGATGGTTTAATATTTTGTTGGTAAGGATTTGTATTAAAAATTTGATATACAGGAGTTGATGTAACAACAGTTGGTCTAAATGAAAAAGCTGAAAATAGACGTTTAATAATAGTACCATCATAACGCCCATAAACAAGATCAGGTGAATCATATTTATTCATTCTGCAAATATCAACAGCATTAATAAATTCACGGAATGAAGAATTATAATATTGACCATTACGAAGAGATAAAATAGAATTCCATAATTGATTTTGTAATTGTGCTCTATTAAATAAATCAATTAATGTAGAACGAGAATCACAAACAACATCATTAGGATCTTTTATTAATGAATCGTATAAAAGAGCATCAGACATTGAAGTAAAACTTTCTTTATTATATCTTGTTTTGATTATATTAGAAATATTTGAATGAATAAAATGAGTTTCAAGAATATCTATTTTTGGTAAGAAAAGAGCAGCAACAACTGGATGAATATGATTAGAAACATTATGAATATCTTTATTATATCTACCAGTCATTGCTTCAATACCACAATCTTGATATTGCATTGATTGAATTAGAACTTGACTATGTAAAGCTTTACTTGAAGCATGTAATTTAAGAATATCTTGAAGAACTTTGTAATCAGAATCAGATAATTTACTAGTAAAACCTTGATAGTCAACACTAACATTACCTAATACTTTTTGAAGATTAGTACTAGGACTAAATACATCAGGGCTTTTAAGTCCAACTAATTCATTTTCATAAATACGTTGAAATTCACTAAATTCTTCATCAGATAATCCATGTTTTACTTTATATTTATATGCTTTTTCTAATAAAATATGAAAAGGATATTGAGAATTAGCATATTTTTCTCTGATTAATTGAGCAAATTTTTTTGCTTTTTTTGTAACTTGAGTATGTTTTTCAATAAATACACGTTGAACTTTTTCAACAAATTCTTCATCACCATATTTATTTCTTAACATTTGAAAATCACTTTGATTAATTTTTCCTCCACTACGTTTAAATAATCTTTGAACTTCATGATCAACAGATTCTGAACTTTTATTTTTAGAATCTTTTCTTTGGTTATTTTTAACATGATCGTTATTTTCCATACTAATTATATATTTTAAGCTAGAAATTTTTTTTTATAAATCTTTTTTAAATTATTTTTATTATCATTAATTTAATAAATATTAATTTGATTAAACTAAACTAAACTTTTTTTATAAATAATTATTTAAAAGTTTATAATTATAACAAAATAATGGAAAATTTATGGGTTAATAAATATAAATCTAAAACTTTATCTGATATTATTGGTCATAAAAATGCAATTAATAAAATTAAAAATTGGTTACTAAATATTAATAATTTAAAATCAAGAGCTATTATTATTTCAGGTGTTCATGGTATTGGTAAAAGTCTTACAGTTAAACTATTATTAAACGAATTAAATTATTTATCTCGTATAATTTATCCGAATGAAATTAAAGATCATCGTATATTAGATGATTTTAATGATTATTATAATCATAATAATTCTATTTATTCAAAAATAAATTTTTATGATATTAAAAAAAAAAATATAGTATTAATATTTGAAGAAACTGAAAATATTACATTAACAAGTGAAAAAAAATATATAATGGATATTTTTAAAGAAAATAATAAATTAAAAGCATTTCCTTTAATATTTATTTCAAATAATCAACATTCAAAATTATTAAATGATTTGAAAAAAAATTGTGAAGAAATTAAATTTGAATTTCCAACACTAGATGAATTATATGAATTAATTTATAAAATATGTAATAAAGAAAATATAAAAATTAAAAATAATTCTGTATTAAATGAATTAATTACTTTTTCACAATTTGATATAAGAAGATTAATTAATTTATTACAAGAATTATCATTTCATTATAAATATATTGATGAAAATAATATTCAAATATTTATAGAAAAATCAAGAGAAAAAAATATAGATACAGGCTTATTTGATGCAACTAATAATATACTTAATAATTATTTAGATTATAATAATATTATTAAATTATATGAATTTGAAAAAGTATTATTACCATTAATGATTCATGAAAATTATATACATAAAATATTATACAAAAGTAATGATAATTGGTCTAAATCTTTATATAATTTAGTAAAAATTTCAGATTCAATATCAAGAGGTGATAATATTGAAACAAGTATTTATACTGATCAAAATTGGTATTTACAAAATATTCATGGATTTTATACATGTTTAAATACTTCATATTGGATAAATAAAAGTAATATTGATTATAAAATTAAAAATAATAAAATTAAATTTTCATCTGATTTAAATAAAACTTCATTAAAAAATATTAACAGAAAAAATATAACAAATTTATTAAAAATTTTTCCAAATAAATCAATATATGATATTTTAATATTAAATAAAATTAGTAATTATCTTGTATCAATAAATAATGAAAAAGAACTAATAAATATATTAGAACATTATATTAAAGATGTAACAGTTAAAGAAATTGAATTATGTTTAAAAATAGATAAAACAACAGAATTTAAAATATTAAATTCTAAAGATAAAAAAAAATTAACAAAATTAATAAAAATAAATAATGAATAGTTCAATTATTATTAATTATGTATAATTTTCAATTATTGAATTTATACCAATAAACTGTATATTATTTATTTTATTAGTAGGATTAATTATAATAAAACAATTAGATAAATAATTTAATGTTTTATTTATTAATTTAAATAAACTTATATCATTAATTTGTATTACATTATTTGTTAATAATTGGTATATAAACATTATATCTTTATCATCATCATTTTCAAATAAATAACTAAAATTTTTAATTTTATTAATTAATTTTACTTGTTTTTGATTTACACCTGGAATAGAACTTGACCATATCCATAATTGAGTATCAGGTTGATAAATACCAAAAAAAATATAACTACAAACTAATATTTTTTTATTATTGTTACTAAATATAATTTGATTTTTTTGATTTTTATCAAAATTAATACTATAATTTTTTTTTATATTTAATATTTTATTTATCTCTGTATTTTTCTTATTGTAATTATTTATTTTTTTTATAATACTCATTAAATATAATTAGGAAAAAATATCTAATTGATATTATATAATCAAAAATGATTAATGAAATAAATACTAATCTCTTAATAAAAATAGTTTGTGTTATCCTTATTTTTTTTATATTTTTTATACCATTATTAGATAACGAAAATAGAAAAGATATTAATAATTCACGAGAACAATTTGATAATATAAATATGAATTTTATAGATCAAAATATATGTTCTAAACAATGTTGTAAATTTACCCAATGGCCTGTACCTTTTAATACAAAAGATCCTAATTTTAATGATTCAGATAATTATATTGGATCTAATTTCACATGTAATAATGGTAAAGGTGGTGGTTGTGTTTGTTATACTAAAAAAGATAATGATTATTTATCTAATCATGGTCAATCATCAAATGATATTATAGAAAGTTCATAAAATAATAATATTTTTATTTATCTAACGCTTAATAAAAATATTAAATAAAATAAAATATCTAAATATTTAATAATGATAAATTTTCTTGTAGAAACAAAACAAGAATATACAACACAATTAATAAATGTATTAACACCATTAATTTATGAAGGATTAAAATCAATATATAATGAAGTTATTAAAATTTCAACACCTGATAATATATTAAAAAATTTTCAATTATTTATGCAAAGAATTCCTAAATGGAATAATGAAATGATACATAATGAATCACAACGCATTATGAACAATTCTAAAAGTTATACATGGTTAGAAGATTTAATAAAAGCTACATTAAAAGCAAATATTATTGTATTAACTTATAATCCAAGTACAACTCAACAAATAAAAGTTGACCCATTATTATATCAAAATATTAAAATAGATGATTTTATTCATAAAATATATATTGAATGTGCAAGAGAATTATGGAATAATCCTTATTTATTTTATCATAATTATCCTCCAATTGAATTAAAAAGAAATCAACGTGATTCTATATTACTAATTAAAGATTGTATTAAAGAAGCAATACGAAAATTATTACCATTAAAACATATTTTACAAATATATTTAGGTGAAGAAATGGAATTTGGAATACCAGATAATAATTTTAATAAAAGTATTTCAGAAATTGATGAAAAAAATCTTAATAAATTAATTAAAAAAGATTTAGAATTATCATATAAATCTAATGATGATTCTAAACCTATTTTTACTATAAATGATATAAAACCTTCTGAAAATAATATTGAAATAATTAGTATTGTTAAAAATGATGATAATGATGAAAAAAAAAATATTGAAATAATTAGTATTGTTAAAAATGATGATAATGATGAAGAAAATACTGTTGGGTCTAAAATTTTAAATATAATTAAAAAAAAACATATTAAATTAACTGATAATAAAACTTCTGAAATATTATCATCATCTAATATTGAAAAAATTTTAAATTATGATTTAAATGAAACTGAAACATCAATAAATCAAAATGGTAACTTTCAAGAAATATTTTCAAATAATAATAATAATAAAATAGAAGAAAAAATTCCTGAAATACAAAGCAAAGATAAATTTTTCTCTAATTATTTAAAATTATAAATATTTATAATATTATTTAATTTCAATAGATGGTGATACCATATCTAAAATAGCAAATGATATTGAACCTATAGCACCTATCATCATTATTTCTTTTTGATCTATTAAATTACTAGGTATATATCTAACAGATGCACTAACAATTAAACCAAATAATAAATATTTGATTATTTTTTTTTTATACTCATTATTATCTAAACTTTTCATTTATTAATTATTAGAAAAAATTATTTCTTATTTATTTTAATGAATATTAAAAATATTATAATTTTTCTTATAATATTTATTTTTATTATGTGGTTTCAACATAATGATGATATTAAATTTAATAAAAAACGTACAACATTATATGATAAAATTAAAATACCATTAATAGTATTAATTTTAATTATATTAATTAAAGATTTTGATTATAAAGAATGTATAAATATATTTACATTACCTACTATACCCATTGTACATGAAAATATATTAAATGATATTTATGTAGAACCTCCTGATTTTTAAATATTTTAATTCTATAAAAATAATATCTAAAATATTATAAATGTCTACTAAAGATATAAAATTTGGTGCATCACATTTACAAATAAAAAAATTTAATATTTCTGATATGGTTGATCACTGTACAATTGCAATGATTGCAAAAAGAGCATCAGGAAAAAGTTTTCTTACAAAAGAAATATTATTTCATAAACGTTCTATTCCAACTGCAATAGCAATTAGTCGAACTGAAAAATTAAATAAATTTTATTCTGAATTTATACCAGAAACATTTATATATCATGAATATGATTCTGAAATATTATCAAGAATTTATGAAAGACAAAGTATAATGAATCAAGAAAATAAAAGACGAATTGATAATAATAAAAATGAAAAAGATGATAGATTAATGTTGATAATGGATGATTGTATGAGTTCTAAAGGAACATGGCTAAAAGATCCAAATATATTAGAATTATTTTTTAATGGACGACATCACCATTTATCTTTTATATTAACAATGCAATTTTCTTTAGGAATCCCTCCAGAATTAAGATCAAATTTTGATTATATATTTTTATTAGCAGAAGATATTACTTCCAATAGAAAAAGATTATATGAACACTACGCTGGAATGTTTCCAACTTTTGATATTTTTCAACAAGTATTTAGTGAATTAACTGAAAATTATGGTTGTATGGTTATTAATAATCGTGTTCATAGTAAAAATATTACAGATAAAGTTTTTTGGTATAAAGCTAAACCTACTACAAATTTTCATTTAGGTTCTAAAAAATTTTTAAATTTTCATGAAAATGCTTTTGATGAAAATTGGAATAATAAAATTACTGTATTCAATGCAAATAATTTTACAAATAAAAGAAATTCAATTAAGTTAATAGTTGATAAAGTTAAATAATATCTAATAAATAATATTATTAGTTTAGGAATTATTTTACAAATTCAAGAAAAATTTTACACTAAAAAATCAAAAAAAAAATTGCGAGAGATTCCATAAGGCATAATTATTTTTGAAGTGGCTTTAATGATTTAATTATTGTTAGTCTTATAAATATTTAAAATAGTATTTACATGATTATAAAATTGTTGACAATCATTTGATGTTATTTTATTAAGTGTATCATTAATATTGTTTACTATATTAGTATGATCTAATTTCTTAAATTCTATTTTACATTTATTGAACATGAGTTCAATTGGATTAAATTCAGGAGTATATACAGGATTATATTTCAATTTAATATTCTCAGAAGATGCATGATGTATTCTTGCATTATCTTGTATTAATATTTTATTTTTAAAATTTTCATTGTTAGTTTTAATAAAATCTAAATAAATTGGTGCAGTAACAGATTCTTTTATTATTTTAAAATTAACTATTTTAGTATTACTAATTGCAGCTAATAATGTATATTTTTCTTTATTAATTTATTAATTTCAACACCTTTTTTAGAGTATCCGTAATTTACTGTTTGATTAACACAAAAAGAAGATTCATCAATATCAAAATTTAAATTATCAACAAACAATTTACGTTCATCTATAATTTTATCAGGATCTTTACAAACAATATGATTATTAATTTTCTTATGAGTTATATTTAATTTTTTTAAAATATTAATTACTGATGTTTTTGATATTTCTTTTTTTATATTTAAATGTATATCATTTAAACTACATCCATTATTAGATTCAACATAATTATTAATTTTATTATTTTTATTTAATTAAATATCAGTAATTGGTATCATATTTATAATATTATTATTATATTTTTTACATCATACATGTATTGTTTGACGTGTTATATTTAAATATTTTGATATTTCTGTTTTAGATTTGTTTTGTATTAAATGTGTTATTGCTAGATTTATTATATCTAGTGAATATGTCATTATATTATTTTTAGAAAAAAATAATATAAAAATGTGTAAAATTTTTCTTAAATTAATAATATATTTAAAAAAATATAAATAAAAATTTCTGATATTTAATATTATGAAAAAAATATTTTTTTTACGTTCAAAAGTATTTAGAGTTTCTAATGTAAAACCAATAGTTGAACCAGTTATTGAACCTATTATTGAACCAGTTATTGAACCTATTATTGAACCTGTTATTGAACCTGTTATTGAACCTATTATTGAACCTGTTATTCAACTTAATAATGATCAAGTAAAACTAATAGATATTGTTGATAATTCAAAAACAGATAAAAATACAAATCATTCATATTTAGAATTATATAACAATTTATTATATAAAAAAAAAGATACTGCTAAAAATGTATTAGAAGTTGGTATTTTTAATGGTGGTAGTATTAAATTATGGAATGATTATTTTATTAATGCTAAAATTTATGGTGTAGATATTATGAATATAGATATTGTTTGGGAAGAAATTAAAAATAAAGAAAATATTATTTTATATACATCAACTGATGCATATGATGAAGATATATTCAACAGTAATTTCTTAGAGAAAAATATAAAATTTGACTTTATGTTAGATGATGGACCACATACATTAGAAAGTATGAAACAATTTATTAAATTGTATTCACAAGTAATGACAGATGATGGAATATTAATAATTGAAGATGTTCAATCATGGGAATGGATAGAAGAACTAATAAATGAAGTACCTGAAGATTTGAAAAAATATATTAAAACATATGATTTAAGACCAAATAAAAATCGTTATGACGATATTGTATTTACAATTGATAAATGTAACTAATTACTATTTTTTATTATAGATATGTTTATAATTAATAGTTAATTTAATTGTTTAACATAACCTTCAATTATTTTTTTTATATTTTTATTATATGGAAAATAATAAAAATATAAAAAAAAATAATAAAATAAAAAT
>Ga0214919_10010886_pt1 | contig 11427 bp, 9 predicted proteins | sample LL1503_MetaG_FD_177994 | JGI IMG/M metagenome (GOLD analysis project Ga0214919, IMG submission 177994) | Freshwater microbial communities from Lake Lanier, Atlanta, Georgia, United States - LL-1503 | ecosystem: Environmental > Aquatic > Freshwater > Lake | place: USA: Georgia | collected 2015-03-15
GGAACGCCTCACTAAAATACAAGAACTACGTGATCGTTTTTCGGAAGTTCACCAAAGCCAATTAGCGAAAGAAGTCGATTTAATCAAAAAAAGCTACGCCAAGTTAAAACAGGAGGCTAAGGGCAATGCAGCAGCCATAAAACTACTCGAAGTAAACCAAGCAACTGATTTAGCTGACGCCAAAATACGAGAAGAAGAACGTTTTCAGAAAGAGGCTAAAACATTAAAAAACGGGGCTTTAATGGCAGGTTTGTCAAGCGACGAGCAAGAAATAACTGCTGTGAATCAGAAATATGATGCCCAAATAGAGGCCTTAAAAGAGAAATACAGCGAAGAATTGCAGCTCACGCAAGATTTTAATGATGCGCTGGCAAAAATAGAAGCAAGCAGAAAAGCTGAAATAACTGCAAAAACAACGCAAACAGAGGAAAGTAAAAATAAAGAAACGAAAGATGCGGCCGTCAAAGTCACGGAAGAGATAGCAAATGCTACTTTTTCGATCATGGCCAATAACCGCCATGCGGAAAGTCAATTGGCTATAGATGCGATAAACAGCCAGCGCGAAGCCGAATTAGCCAACAAAGACCTGACCGAAGAACAAAAAAAAGCCATTAATGACAAATACAACAAGCAAATAGCTGCTGAAAAATTAAAAGCCTGGCAGGCCGATAAGGCAGCATCACTTGCGCAAGCAGTCATTAATGGAGCCCTAGCCGTAGTGAAAGCGGCACCAAACCCCATACTAATGGTTGTTACTGCGGCTGCAGTTGCGGCACAACTAGCGGTCATTGCCGCTCAAAACCCGCCTAAATTTGCGCGTGGTGGGCAGTTGCCACAAGGCCCCACACATGCAAACGGTGGCATAGCCTTAATAGCTCCTAACGGCCAAAAAGTAGGTGAAATAGAAGGGGGTGAGCCTATTTTAAGCAGAGAAACGTACGCAAACAACCGACAACTGATCGACGCGCTATTATACAGCTCGCAACGGTTAAATGGCGCAACCATAGGCATCAATACGCGTGAAGCCATCAAAGCTGACCGCATGTTTAGAAATGGCGGATTGGCTCCTTCTGTCACGCATCATACCACGCATAACGTGAGTAATACCGCTACTGATTTGTCTGTTTTGGTTCACGAAATACGTGATCTAAAAGCAGCAGTTCAAGAAGAAAAAGCGCGACCAGTGGAATTTAATTATCGCGTGTTTGAAGGTGTGCGCGACAAGATTGAGGGGATTCGGGCGGGCGTAGAGGCGTGATTTAACTCCTTTTCTTGTCCCAAACTGGCAATCCTTGTCCCACGCTGTCCCATAATTTTGCTGGAAACGCGGTTTTTGATTTTGCTTGTCCCATAGATTTATTTATCAAGTTGTTGTAAATCAGATATTTAAATAAAAATTGGACAAATGGGACACGTGGGACAAGGAAAAATGTAAAGTTTTTTAAAATTGGTGATTTTTTCAAACGTGTTTTTTTGTTTTCCTATTAGAGTGTGTCAAAATTCATCATTAGCTTTTCTTTTCGTTGCTCAGACATTTTTACATAGATCATTGTTGTTTGTATTTTGCTATGCCCCATCAACTCTTGCAAGGATGCAATATCACCGCCTAACTCTATAAATAATGTACCAAAGGTGTCGCGACTAACATGGAAACTTAATCTTTTTTCTATACCTGCATGTTTTGCAATTATTTTTAGTGCGAGGTTAACAGTTTTATCAGCATATGGATGAAAAATTAACCCTTTTCTTCCCTCAATCAATTCCTTTGCATACTTTGGCAATGGAACATTTATTTCTTTGCCAAATCGTTCTCCCTTTTTCATTTTCATCTTGATAACTCCTTCTTTTATTTGAGAAGAAGAAATCAAATCGCTGTCACTGATACGTATTCCAGTATAGCAGCTAAACAAGAATTTCCTTAAGCACTCCCGCTCTAAATCATTAAGTAATTCACTATTCAGCAATGATCTTAATTTTGATAATTCTTCTCTATTTAAGGCTTCCCTGTCGCCATCTCGAAATGAAACTGTAAACTTAGCGTATGGTTTATCCAAAAAATAACCATCAGTTAAAGCATGATTGATGTAGGTTTTAATAACCTTATGCACACCAACAACCGTATTGTGCTTATATTTTTTAGTTTTTCTAAGCCAAGCATCAAATTGTCTAATAAATTCAGTATTGATATCTTTCATCAATAACTGTTTGTTCTTCATAAAATCAATAAGATTGTTTAGGGCAGTCTGGTGTCTAAGTTTAGTTCGATGTGTATTGATCCCCTTGTCATGTAGTGAGACATTTTTAGAAGTTGAATAAAACAAAAAACAATCTTTCGAAGCAAAGTTTTTATAATCGTTAACGAATAGATCTAATGTGAGCTCGCGCATTTGTAAACGATAACTTCTTATTATTTCATTTGCTCTAGCTTTTATCGTCCCAATTACAATATTTAAATCCATTACGTCTGGATCATTTTTATACCGAGGTAATAGCATTTGTGCCTTTTTATCAAAAAAGGCAGCTGACCAATATAGTTTCAATCCTATTAATTTCTTTTTTCTTTCTGCAACCAATTGTAAATACATGGGAGATTCACCATCGGCTCTTTGTTTACAATCTTGAATAATGATACTTGCGGTAAAACTAGTCGACACCATCGGGGACAAGGTTACTTGATTTTTCATAAAATTAGTGTGTCAAATGGGTGAAACATTGTGCTATAAAAAGTAATAAAAATGGCCAAAGGGAGTTTTTTTTGAAAAATAGGTGAAACAAAAAACCGCCTTAGCAATACAGCTAAGGCGGTTTTTTTAAAACTCAGTACCCGGAGCCGGAGTCGAACCGGCACGGTTTCCCATCGGTGTTTGAGACCGACGCGTCTACCAATTCCGCCATCCGGGCATTTATTTAACGGGCTGCAAACATATTCAAACTATTTCGAATTCGCAACAAATATTTTTTACGATACCATATATCTTTGATTTTCAATAAACTATTTTTTCGATCTTGATCATTTTGCGAGTCAAAAGTATGTGTATAAAATGTCAATTCATCAAAAATACTTTTCTCTAAGTCGTTGATTTGATTAGTAAGCGTCGCCAAAATAACAGAATCGGGGTTTAGCTCTAATTCCATCAAAGCTTCGTTTACATCCATCATTTCCATCAAAAAATTCTGTGGTAACTGATATTTGTCTCCATCAGCCATGAGCCGATGTAAGGTTAAAATATATTCCACTCGTTTTTGTGAATCAGAAAGTACTTGATAGGCTTTATTTATTTGTGTTGATAGCTCCAGTATGTCCTGTTGCTGCTCATCCGATTCATTCACATAAAAATCAGGATGGTAACGTTTACTCAATTCGTAGAATTTTTTCTTAAGCACACTAGCATCTACGCCGAAACTTACTGGAAGTTCGTATAGTTCAAAATAGTTCAATGATTTTTCAGACATCTAGTTCAGGACATGTTTGATGATATCATTTCCGAATACGAAAACCATGAGCGTAATTAAAATAACAAAACCAACTAATTGTGCGCGCTCCATAAATTTATCACTCAAGGGTTTTCCTTTTACCATCTCGATCAGTAAAAAAATGGCATGACCACCATCCAATGCAGGAATTGGCAACAAATTCATCAAGGCTAAGGCCATGGAAAGCACTCCTACTAAGGTCCAAAATTTGATCCAATTTACAGTCTTTCCAAACATGGTTGCTATTCCAATAGGTCCTGTAAATGCCTTACCTGCTTTTACCTGACCGGACATTACTTTTCCAATACCTTTGGCATTATCAGAAAATAAATTCCATGCTTTGGATGCCCCTATGGGCAAAGATTGAACGAATCCGTATTGTGCTTTTTCTGAAGGAAGTGACTGGGCTAATTCAACACCAATGGTTCCGTTAGCTGTAACAGCCGTATTCAGCTTAAGGGTATCTACATTTCGTATTACAGTTATAGCAACTATTTTATTTTTATTTACTTGAAGTTCATCTACAAGCTCGTCGAAAAATTTAACAGATTTATTGTTGATATCAACAACATGGTCACCTGCCTTCATACCAGATTTTTCGGCATTACCACCTTTCACTACCCCTAAAATACCAAAAGTAGAACGGGGTTTAACAAACTCATCAATACCTTCATCGGATACTTTCTCCAAAATATTTTCTGGAACTTTCACATATTTTGTTTCACCGTGGCGAACCAGTGTCAATTCAGCATTACCAAGCAGCACTTTGGAGCTCTTTAAATCATCAAAACGTTTTAATAAGTCGCCATTTAATGCGAGTATCCGATCTCCCGCCTCTAGGCCAATTTCTTTACCAATCTTGCCAGGCGCGATACCATCCACTAATTTATCGTTGGGAGTATACGTCTCGCCAAACTTAAAAATGAGCATCCAAAATATGAAAATTCCTAAAACAATGTTGACGGTTACGCCACCAAGCATGACAATAAGTCGCTGCCAAGCTGGTTTAGAACGGAATTCCCAAGGCTGCGGGGGACCTGCTAATTGCTCGGTATCCATTGACTCGTCAATCATTCCCGCAATTTTAACATAGCCACCCAAAGGCAGCCAACCAATACCGTACTCACAACCTTTGTACTTGAAGTGTATGAGTTTAAAGCCCCACGCGTCAAAAAAAAGATAAAATTTTTCCACTTTTATTCCGAATGCTCGAGCTGCTAAAAAATGCCCCAATTCATGGAGAATGATCAAAATTGACAAACCTAGTAGCAGTTGCCCTGCCATAACTAATCCATCCATGCTGTGTTTATTCTAAAGTTTAATTTATTGTTTGTTCTAAAATCTGTTTACCAGTTCTTGTGCATATATGCGTGTTTCTTGGTCTGTTTGCAAATAATCTTCTAAAGAAGGTTCCTTCACAAAGGCTATCTTGGTCATACACTTTTCGATTACGTCGCTCATTTGCAAAAAGCCTAATTGATTGTTCAAAAACTCTGCCACAACAATTTCGTTGGCCGCATTAATCACACAGGGCATATTGCCACCTGATTGCAAAGCCTCAAAAGCCAATGCCAAATTTCTAAACGTCGTGATATCTGCTTGTTCAAAGCTAAGACTTGGATAATCTATAAAGCTAAATCTTGAAAAATTATTCGCTATCCGATTGGGATACCCCAAGGCGTACTGAATAGGCAATTTCATGTCTGGCAACCCTAATTGTGCTTTAATCGAACTATCCTGAAACTGAACTAGTGAGTGTACAATAGATTGAGGATGTACGATAACATCAATTTGAGTAACATCCAGACTAAATAACCATTTTGCTTCAATGACCTCTAAGCCCTTATTCATCAAGGTAGCTGAATCGATCGTAACCTTCGCCCCCATCACCCAATTGGGGTGTTTTAATGCTTGTGTTTTAGTAACCGACGATAAAAAATGAGTATCCTTTCCACGAAAAGGGCCACCAGAGGCTGTTAAATAAATTTTTTCAACTGGATTATTCTCTTCGCCAATTAAACATTGGAAAATAGCGGAATGCTCCGAGTCGACTGGCAGTATCCTGACTTGATGTTTTTTGGCTAAATTGGTTATTAGCTCACCAGCTACCACAAGCGTTTCTTTATTTGCTAAGGCAATGTCTTTACCTGCTTTAATAGCCGCTATCGTGGGTTGTAGCCCTGCAAATCCGACGATAGCAGTCAGTACGATATCAATATCTGGTGCAGTAATTACATCGTTCAAATTATTTGCTCCACAAAGCACTTCTGTACACGTATTTTTTAAAGCATTTTTCACTTGTTCGTATTTGCTTTCATCACCAATGACCACCCATTTTGGTTTAAATTCTAAAGCTTGATCAATGAGTAATTGAGCATTTGAATGTGCTGTTAATACAGCGATTTTAAAGCGATAGATATGTTCACGAATTACGTCCAGTGCTTGTGTGCCAATACTCCCTGTAGAACCTAGTATAGCCACGTAACGAATGTCAGCTTGTTTTTTATTCATTGGGTATTATGTGTTGTTATTTGCGGAGAGTCAGCAACTCTTTATTAGCACTCGCCAGTCTATTGAAAAAATCAAGGTACAGCTAATTAATTTTTTAGCTAAATACAGCCAAGGTAGCACATAATATATTGCTTTGTATGAATTGAACATAAACTGCCTTCAAATAGGCTGATTTTTAGGCTAGCTAATGTAGAATTTCAGTTCTTCTGCTATTTTTCTATCGTTGGATAAACGAGGAACTTTATTTTGCCCACCAAGTTTACCTTGCGATCGCATATAGTTGATAAATGAATTTGGTTTTAAACTTCTTATTAACAGGGATTTCAAAACCTTTCCCTCAATCAAATCGAGGTAGTATACATTCTTTTTTTGGAGTTCGGAATCGACTTTGCTTGCAAAAGTGATTAAATCCGCTGGTGCTTTGGCAAATTCCACAAACCATTCGTGGTATGGCAAACCACCTTCTGGCGGACTTACCTGTGGAGCGACCGTAAATTCGGTGATCTTCACTCCCTCTTGATTAGCGACGGATAATAGCGCATACTCCACTTCCTCTCCAATCACATGCTCACCAAAAGCAGAGATATAATGTTTGATCCGGCCTGTAACCAGAATGCGGTAGGGATTCTTTGAAACGAACTTGACGGTATCTCCAATACTGTATCCCCAAAGACCCGCACTCGTATTTAAAATTAGGGCGTAATTTTTATGCAGCTCAACCTCTGCCAATGATAGACGGGATGGATTTTCATCGAAGTACTCCTCTACGGGAATGAATTCATAAAATATTCCCGCATCAACTAATAACAATAATCCTTTTTCTGTCTGTGAATCTTGAAAAGCAATAAATCCTTCTGAGGCAGGATACAGTTCGATGGTATCTATTTTTTTACCGATAGACTCTTCCAGCCGAGTGCGGTAGGGTTCAAAATTAACCCCACCGTAAACTAGAAGGTTAAATTTTTTAAAAATATCTTTCATCTTCTTGCCCCCTGATCGTGCCGAAAGGCGATCAAAGTACATTTGAATCCAGGGTGGAATCCCAGAAATAAGGCGCATATCTTGGTGCAGCGTTTCGTCAATAATCGCATCTACTTTTTGCTCCCAATCCTCGATACAATTGGTTTGGTAAGATGGCATATTATTTTTTTGCAGATAGCCTGGCACGTGATGCGCAACAATGCCAGATAGTCGGCCGATATGAACTCCTTTTTTTTCTTCTAAAATGGGGCTTCCCTGCAAAAAAATCATTTTGCCATCTACAAAATCAGCCTTACCTGTTTCATTGATGTAAGACAACAATGCATTTCGGGCTGCCTTGATATGTTCTGGCATGGATTCTTTTGAAATGGGGATGTACTTTACACCCGAAGTGGTGCCCGATGTTTTGGCAAAATACATGGGTTTAGCTGGCCAAAGAACATTTTCTTCTCCATTGACCATGCGGTTGATATACGGACGGAGATCTTCATAATCCCGAATAGGAACTTGTTTTTTGAAATGCCGATAGGACTTTATGCTCGAAAATGAATGCTCGATTCCGAAAGCAGTTTGCTTGGCCCGATTTACCAATTTTTTAAGCACACTGTCCTGAGCCGCCACCCCGTTTCTCTTCCACTTATTCATTTGCCATACCACAAAGGCTGCAAACGGCTTACTCAATGCTGCTTTTAGACCCATCAGTTTGTATCCACATCTTCTTAACAAAGTCTCTTTCTCATCAATATAGTAGCTATTGAACATTTGGCGGTAAGCGACAATGGTGATCAAGCTAGAAAAAGGTACTGTGAACAATAATCCGACAAAAAGAGCCATTGCCCCCAACATATTGATTCCGACAATAACGATGAATAAGAGGAGTAAAAACCAAAAATATCCTTTCGTAATCGCCCAACTTTGTCGAATTGCTTCTACTACTCCTGAATCCTGATCAACGATAAAGCAAACGACAAAAGACATTCTGACAGAAACATAAACAACTGGTACTAAAATGCATATCAAGAGTGGAATATTCTTCCAGCTTACTAAATCAGCTGTATCAATTTGTGGAGAATTGAAAAAGTAGATGGCGGCAACAGAGGCAATAATAAAAACGAGGAAAAGGCCAGTAAATAGCTTCACCACCATGAAATTTAGTGCTTTAACCACACTGGGTACAAAATCAGGGAACTCTGGATCATTATCTTCATCTATGAGCTTAAAAAAAACTTGATAAATAGCCACGGTGAAAAATGCATCCACTAAGCCAACAATCACATTTTGAATTAATGCCATACTCCCCTTCTGACCAAAAACTCCTGTCAATAAAAATGTTATTAGAATGACGATAAACTGGATAGCCGTGAAACCCATGATGATCCAAAGATTTTTTTTAGCTAAGGCCCATGCGTCTGCTAATATCTCGTTAAGTGAGAATTGCTTGTCCATAATTAATATTGTTTTAAAATAATACGTTTCCAAAAATCCTGTATGAAGCCCAGTCCATAAGCTGTTAGCTGTATAAATGCGGCAAAGATGCTCAAAAATGCAACTTTTGCCGATTTATTTTTATTCCACGAATGAAAAAATACAAGTAGTATATAAATGGCTAAAAAAGAGTTGCAAACCTCGGCAAAAAAATGATCAATACTATTTAAAATCACTGTTGCCAGAAGAAAAAAGACAAAAAAAGTAGGAAAAAGATGCACGAGCTTGAGTTCGGCGGGAAACTGTTTATAAATCTTAATGCGAGTTCTGCCAAAAGAATGTATTTGTTTGTAGAATTGCATGAAGTTTGCGCGTCGTTTATGATACACAAGCGCATCAGATATTAATCCTATTTTAAAACCCATCGCATGTGCCCGGAGACTAAATTGGATATCTTCGCCCATGTTTGTGGAAGTAAATCCACCTGTTTTTTCCCAAACTTGACGAGCGAAGCCCATGTTAAAACTACGCGGATGAAAAGATCCGATATGTTTTTTATTCCCCCGAATACCGCCCGTTGTTAACGGTGAGGTCATGGAATAGCTAATGGCTTTTTGTATGGGCGTAAACGATTCATGCGCTGCATCTGGTCCACCATACACATCCAATTGATGTTCTAGCAAATGCATGTGTACCGTTTCTAAATAATTTCGAGGGATCAGGCAATCGGAATCAAAGACTATGAAATAAGCACCTTTGGCTCTTGCAAAACCATCATTTCTGGCAAAGCCTTGGCCTTCATTTTTCTTGACATGATAGTGTATATCCAGTTGATCCTGATAGCTTTCAACAATACTTTGTGCATCATCTGTGGAACCATCTTCGATCACCAGTACCTCAAAATGAGTATACGTTTGTTGTGTCAACGTATGTAGTAGTTGATCTATTTCTTCTGGACGATTGTATAGTGGAATGATAATGGAGAAAAATAGGACCTCCATTTCGACAGGCTCAATGGCCAAAGAAGAGGGAGTTTCCGAATTAGACTGTTTTTTCAATTTGATAGGAGTTGCGCTCGGGAGCATTGCGCGACACGAGCTCGGCCACAAAGCCTGTTAAAAATAATTGAAAACCAACAATCACTGCCACCATTGCAATGTAAAAAAGAGGCTGATCGGTCGCATTACGATATTTGGCACCTTGAGCAATGGCTATCAACTTATCGGCAATAATCCAAAAGGACATAAAAAAGCCTGTCATGAAGCTTAAAACACCAAGCGTGCCAAAAAAATGCATGGGTCGCTTGCTAAATTTGCCGACAAAAAAAATGGAAAGTAAATCTAAAAAGCCATTCACAAAACGACTAAACCCAAATTTGGTGATGCCATACTTGCGTGGATAATGCGCGACTACCTGTTCGCCAATGCGCGTAAAGCCAGCCCATTTTGCTATCACAGGTATATAACGGTGCATTTCGCCATATACTTCAACGCTTTTGACAACCTCTTTTCGATATGCTTTTAGTCCACAATTAAAATCATGCAAATTGTGGATACCCGACATCCGTCTAGTCACGCGATTAAACAATTTGGTGGGTATGGTTTTGCTTAGTGGATCATGTCGCTTTTGCTTCCATCCTGAAATCAGGTCATAGTTTTCTTGGATAATTCGACGGTATAATTCGGGTATTTCGTCCGGACTGTCTTGCAGGTCGGCATCCATCGTGATCACGACTTCGCCCCTAGCGGCCTCAAAACCTACATTTAAAGCTGCCGATTTTCCATAATTACGACGAAACTTGATGCCGACAATATTTGTATTTTTTGTCTTTAAAGCTTCAATTGACAGCCATGAAGTGTCTATACTACCATCATCCACTAGAATGAGTTCATAACTAAACTGGTGATCATTCATCACCCGCTCAATCCATGCCGTTAATTCAGGCAGCGATTCAACCTCATTATATAGGGGTACAACTATTGATATATCCATTGGGGTTTGTAAAATGCAAATTTGCTGTTCAAAGCCAAAGACTTCGAACAGCAAGCGATAAGTGAATTTTATTTTAATTCAGAGACTCATCTTGGATGAGCAAAATAGCATCTGGCTTCTCTTTTTTGAAAATGGCCGCCAATATCAAAGCACCGATAAAATATACGATAGCCATGATGCACACACTTTTACATATATCTGCAATACTGGGATTGAATCGTTTTTCTAGACTCACATTCAATTCAGTTGCTGATTCATCCATTTCATCTTGATCCACGCCCCATTTTCCCATCATTTCAGTCGATTTAGCAATCGCTATATCTTTCATCTTTACGGTATACGAATGATCAATAAATTTCCCAAAGATGAGTGTAAAGAAAAAAACGATCATTGCCGATTTAAATAATAGGATGAATATACCTGTTAAAGCCTCTCTAAACGACCAGTATCCACCCATCTTTTTTCGCATATCTAAACAGAAATAAATGACAATTCCTAAACCAAACAGAACTTGAATCACCTTGAATACAAATGAGGCAATCAGATTGGGGGCCAGATAAAATACCAAGAGAAGAATGGCCGTATCAATTGCTCCTAAGACGAGGCTATTAATCGTTGCTATTTTTTTTAGATCAATTGATTCTGTGGTTGGATTCATTTTTGTTTTTGAATTTGATGAGTCTTCATTTATTTATAAGCGACCAGCAAAGCATATACTGCAGCATCAAAATCAGCATTCGAGCTATACTTGATATAATCTTCAAACTCCTGTTTATCGGGATGCTGCTCTCTGAAAAACCCAAGGATCGAATAAAATAATTCTTTTAGCTCTGAAGTCTCGGGTATCTTCTGAGTTATTTTAGCTAATTCTTCCAAAGAACTGTCTATCAATGTTTGATTAGCGATCACCTCTTCGTAAATACGGTGCTCATCCTGAAACTCATCTTCGTCAACCAACAAAAATTCTTTCAAAAAATCTTCCAATTCAGGTTCTATATCCTCATCGTCGCACTCCTTTAGGTATAATAACACATTAAGAAGTTC
>Ga0214919_10010887_pt1 | contig 11426 bp, 10 predicted proteins | sample LL1503_MetaG_FD_177994 | JGI IMG/M metagenome (GOLD analysis project Ga0214919, IMG submission 177994) | Freshwater microbial communities from Lake Lanier, Atlanta, Georgia, United States - LL-1503 | ecosystem: Environmental > Aquatic > Freshwater > Lake | place: USA: Georgia | collected...
TCAGCTGTGCTAGAACCTCCTATACTAGGAGTAAAGGTTAGCAATGTTTTAGTCTTGATAAACGCCTTGAAATCGGTGACATATGTTTTGATTTTCTTGTTGATAATTTTATCCATCGTTTCGTTTGAGTTATTATTTGATTTATTTCGGTTATATTTTCTAGATATTCACTAGAAAATATATCAATTTTTTGTTTATTTACTTTTGCTTGATGTATATTGTCATGCATATGGTAATAGATTCTATTATATAGTATTACTACGTAAAAGTATTCCTACTTTTTTATTATTTCTTTTGGTTTTCGATTTCGATTTCGATTTATTCTCTTTTGGTTCTACCGATAATAATGCGTCTAATTCTTCGTCATAATAATTTGCTTTTATTTCTGCTAATAATTTCTGAATATTCTCTTCTTCTTCTTCTTTTTTTTTGGAGGATGAAACTGAATCTATTTTATTATGACTTATAAGTTTATTTTGTTTAGATAAAGATAGAGATCGAGTAGTTTTCTGGAATGGTGTAATTATATGATTGTCTTTCTTCAAGACGGTTACAGATCCACCGATTCTTGTGACAAATTGTTCTCGATTCGATATTAATTCTACTATTTGTGGTAATGTTAATCTTTTGTTTCTTATATTAAATTTATTAAATATATACTTTCCAGAAACACCAAGAATATAATTTACTCGATATTCATCGTAGTCTTTTATCTCATCTTGGGTAATAATCAAATCAGTAGGGACCCATTGCATATATTTTTCTTGCAGAAACATTTTATAGGGATTTTCATTCGGGGGTAATCGTTGTACTTCTCCGAAATCAATCAATATGACTTTTCCTGGGAAAATAACAGAAATATCCTTGTTTGCTAAATAAGGATATTGTTTATTTATCATAATATTCGCTAGATGTGCATCATTGTGATGATATCCTAATTGGTTTAATTTGAATAATTCATATTGTATTATTTTTATAAACGATTTATATTGTTTTTCGGAAATTTCGGTTGGATTTTGAATTAAAATCGGTTTCGGTTTTCTAGTGTGATCTTGAATTTCTGTTCCCAAATTAAAAATATCACCCACTAATTGGTAATTTTCCATATATTCCATATAAATAGTGGAAAGTTGAATACCGTAAGAACGATAATTCTCGTCTTTTAATAAAGTTCCTGCATGAATCTCTCTTAATGCATCGTAGGTACGTGTATCATGTGTATTATTGAAATGTGCCAAATATTTACTGAATTCTAATCCCGGGATTTTATCTTGAAAAAAGATAACTGCTGGACAGATAGGATCTAATAAACTCGTTTGAGAAACGAAGGATTTACGATAAATATCGATTTGTGTTTTAATTTCTTTCCGGAATTCTTGTATCGGTGTGATAATTATTCCAGGATGAACTCCTCTTTTTTGTAATGTTGTATGCCACCATCTCTCATTTTTTCCGAATCGAGTATTATTCGGATCGGTCAATAGGATTTTCACTAATATGGTTCTTACCGTAAGGTCTAGATGATTGGACCGCATTGATTTAAAAGGAGATAATAGTCCATGATACGTTGCAATAAGAGTAATACAAGATCTAGACGTATTGGTTAGCAATTCAAAAGTGGCATTCTCCATAAAATAATTCATACATTTTTCTCGTGTCATTTCCCCATATTCACTTATAAATTTTTCATTGATTCGGACTCCACCTGTCCAGGTTTTCTGTTTTTTGTGTGTTTTTCTATTTTTCTTGGTATTTCTAGGCATATTTCTTTTTTCTCTCTATAATACCCTCCTTTTTTATTTCTTGCTTTACCATGTCGAAATTTTATAAAACAGATCTCGACTTTCTTCTTTTTCTTCTTCTTCTTTCTTTTATTTTTCTTGTTCTTGAACATGCGATGAAGAGGAAGTCCAAACCACTTTCTTAGTTCCACCATTATAGGCCACCGCATAATGGTTTTCCAACATCCATTCACTAATGGATTGTTTTTCTAATTTGCCTGATCCCGATCCAATCTCGTGTTCTTCTAGAAAAACATCGGCTAAAACTCTTCCATATTTCTCCATATCGATATTCTGCAAGAAAACCATCTGATTCATGATCTTCGCTGCCAATGCATCTCTTGATTTGGTGGCTGCCGCTTTTTCTTCTGGGGTTTTACCGCGGATTTCGGGAGAATCGATACCTCTTAAACGCACTGGAAAACAATAAATAGGTGCTCTTGTATTGTCGAGAGGTGTCGCCACCGTGATCGTATCTCCATCATATACTTTGACCACTTTTCCATACGAAATAGGTGGAACGAACTTTTCGGCGCTATCGTAGGTAACTCGGTCCCAATCGACGAGAGAAGAATAAAACATTATTTCTTGCGTATTGATTGTCTATAAAAAATATAAATAATTTCGATTTATATTTTTATTCTTAAGATAAAAGAGAAAAAATGGAAGTTCTAATCTCTTTTTAGAAATTTATACAGTTGGACTTTTCAAACCTATAAATTGTTCGCGTTTTTCTAAATCACAAAACGTAACATATTTCAAATTCGTTCTGCAATAGAAACATAATGGTTTTTTTCTAACATCATGTTGTTCTAACGATGTAAAACAATCCGCACAAATCGTATGATTGCAATTCGTAGTGACACGGAATGTATCTTCTACTTCTAAATAACAGATCGGACAATCGAATGTTTTCTTGGGACATTTCGTTTGTTTGACTTTCGTTTTTAGTTTAGAATAATTCTTTACAGGATCGGTAGATTGAAAGATTCCGGATTCAAAGATACTGTTGTAATAATAAACACGCAATACATAGATGATGGATTTTCTAGTTTCAAGAGAACATTCGTTTATCGTAATATCATCTCCTCGTAAATGCATTTGTAATGCATATTCTTGCAATACCTCTTTCGTATGAAAAGCGACGATACAATCCAAATTCAAGGCATTTATTCTCTCCAAATAAGTTTCAATAAAATATCCCATAGAATGATAGGGAGATTTACGTACGATTACATTTACTAATTCTTGATGTAATTTCTCTCCTTCTATCTTGACTTTTTCACAAGAAATAAATACATGATCTTTTTCGTGACATAATGTACATTTGGACATTTTCTTTTCTTTTATTTTTCTGGTTTTGTTACGATTCTATTGTCAATTTTTTATTTTTTTTTCTCTCATAAAAAAATAAATATTAGAACAGAAAATAACTAGAACTATCTCATTATTTCATCATCTTTCGAACCTCTTCTACCACCGTTCTCGCCTCTTTTAAGACCGCTTTCAAATCGGTAATGATCGCGCCCTTTTCCACCGCCTTCTTATATGCAACTCTCAAGACACTATAAGCATCATGTGGATGGAATTTCTTGAAAGCGACAAAGGTGAGTTCTTGGGATTCTTTCTGCAAGAAATATGTCTGGTACATCAAATAGGAGAGAATATTACCCAAAGTATCGTCTTCATTATGCAAGATAACATCATAACTGTTCTCTACCGTGGATTCGATAATACTATCATATCCATTTTTCGCACTCGTACTACTTTCTAGTATGGGGATCAGATTTTCGTCGAGTGCGGATATGATTCGGTCGAAACGACTACATAGGAGCGAACACGCTTTATGTACGATATCTTTGTTCTCATATACACCGACACTTTTCACACGGAAATCGAAACTATTGGGCAAGAAATGACGTTGTGCGTCTAAATGAAAGAAATCCGATTTGGCATGTGCGATTTCTTCTTTCGTCATTTCTTCCGATTCGTATTTTTTTTCTAGTTGTTCCCAGGTTTCCGTGGCTTTGATTTTATCTTGAGTAAATCCATAGGTAACGAGAGAAACGGCATTGAACATACTATTGAGTTTCGCGGTTCCCACAGAGAATTCGGCGGTGAGCTGGATTTCTTCTCCGGGTGTGGCTGTTCCCATTTTCGGTCTTAGACGAACAATATCGATATAATGTTGAGTAATTTCATTCGGTGGGAATATTTTCTTGGTTTCTTCTTCCGAGAGATATGTTTCTTTTTTATTGGAATCTTTCAAACGAATCTTGAAATCTTTGGAAGTCACCATACGAATAGATTGTTCTTCGTTGTTCTGGACATGTAATACGAGAGAATATTTGTTTGCGAATTCTGGATCGTATGTATGAATCGGAATACAACTAATACGTTGTTGAATAATTTCGTTATGTAAGCGCGAAGTGTTTTTCGTAATATGACATTGATTTACTTCGTGATCTTCCGATCGGATCACCACGGTTGGAATATCGCAGAGAATGGTACGACGAAGAGCATTGGCGAAACATTTATCGACACCTTTCAAGGTGAAAGATAAGATGGAATCATTTTCTAAGATCTCGGTAATTTGCGGATGAATATTCATTTTCTAGTGGTTTGTTTGGTTATATTTCTAAACTTATGTTAGATATACTAGAAGAGAATATTTTATATCAATTTTTTTTGTTTTCTTTGATGGAAAACAAAAAAGAATGTAATTTTTTTATTTTCTTTGGAGAGAAAACAAAAAAGAATGTAATTTTTTTGTTTTCTTTGGAGAGAAAACAAAAAAGACGTAATTTTTCTTACAAGACAATCCATGGTTCTGTTGGCATATTCGGGAGAACAGGAGACCATTTTTGAAATTTCGGATGTTTTTCAATAAACGCAGAAGCAGAAAACGCATGTCCGCATGTTGGACCCCATCTCCCAAGAAACGATTCTCGTTTCGCCATCGAAGAAGAAACTACTTTTCCATCCGTACATCCCCATGGATAAAAGGCCCCCCGCGGCGAAGCCGCGATACGGGTTTCTAGATTCGCATGTCGGCATATGGTCAATCCATTTCCTTTTGTTTCTTGGCTAATGGAAACATCATAATGATCGGCTAAAATGGTTCGAGCATTTGCAACCCCGATTTTCCCATAATATTTTTCATACAACAAGAAATGAAACCGAATATTCCGCGCACCAGAAGGTTTATTCATATCCCAGAATTTTTCGGATCCCTTCGATTTCGTTTCTTTCTCTCGAATTTCAGGAGAAATCGCCGCATTCATTCCGTAGAAAACGCCGTTCGTTTTTCTCTCGATATTCTCCATATTCAAACCCAATTCAAATAACATTATCTCTTGACCAGTACCTCCGGGACCTATCTCCGGTTTGGTATGTCCTAAAAGCCAAGAACACGCATAATCTCCCGCATTTCCTTTTTTCATATACGCAACAAAATCATCGAGAGAATCGGCATATTGCATCGCTTGTCGAACCCGACAAAAATAAGGTGTTTTCTTGCAAGAAAAATCCGGTTTATAATTCATACCTCCTATCGTCGTTTCGCAACCAATAATCCCGCTTTCACACAAGAAAAAATCCGATCCACTGGCGATGAAACCAGGTGCGGTTTGCATTTTGATTTTCTTTGGCTTTGGGTTTTTTTCTTCCTTTTTCTCTTTTGAATGAGGATCGATTTCCAAGATGATATTAAATGTGGTTGCGCTTACAAAATCAGAATGGGTATTGTGTGCCATCACGATTTCTCCCGTTTCGGTAGCATCTCCTACTGCAATAAATGCACTACATCTTTCACCGTCGTTTGTATTTTCTTTTGGATGTTTTTTCTTGTGCTTATGTTTATGTTCGCGCTTAAAAAAAGACGACATCGATAAATGACAATTCCATGCAATAATAAAATCAATACTCATCTTTGACCCCGCTGCAATACCGGATAATTCTTCAAAATATTCGGGATATTCGGTTCGGATATTTTCAAACACTTGTGTATGACATAATTCCTCATATTCCGCATAAGTAACGTGGTAAAAGGTTTTGACTAAAAATGGTAGAATCACCTCTCGAATATGATATAATTCTTTTGCTAAGAGATGTCCATGTGCATATCCTCTCTCGAACGCATTCCCCCAAATCTGGATTCGAATCCAACCATTCTTTTTCGGATATCTCTTTCCGTGAATATCTCCGGATCTTTTCTTTTGTGTTTTTCTGTTATTTTTTCTAGTATGTTTCCTAGTCATATTACTAGAAAAATATATCTGTTTATTTATAACGATATATTTTTATTTTCTCTTTTTCTCTCTCTTATATACAATTACCATAACATTTACCTTGGTAATAATAATAGTCTTTGTTTCGAATATAAATATCATTATAATGAGCTTTATTCGTTGGGCCTTTCTCTTTACCTGCAACACAATTCGATCCTCCCAATAAAACACAACAATTGGTGGAAGCACATTTATTCACATTGGTACTCTTGCAATATTCTTCTAATTTATCTGGATTGTTTTTATAATAGCTACAAAAACCACCCATCATTTCCGCCGTATTTTGAATGGTGGTTTCCGTACTTAAACCGGTGGATTTACTCAATAAAATAGAATCGGCGTATTTTGGAACGTAATTAATCGATCCAAATGGATAGGAACCGGGAACATGATAAGTAATATTTCCTTGTATTTTAGGGGAAGGATATAATATTTTATTGCCGTCTTTATCATATATATACGTCATTTCTAATGGTTGTCCTAATTCTTTTCTTAATTGATCTTCGGATTTATGATATTCGATATTTATATCTTGACTAATATCTCGTCTGTATTTGTTTTTTGAGGTCGGAAGCTGATTCGTTGGATTCGAATAATCTTTTAGAAACATATCACGAGTTGATTTTGGGGTTTTTATAAATGGATTATAATCGGATTCAAACAAATTATTCGTCGGTTTCGTATAAATATCTGTAGATTTCTTCATAAATACATCGGTAGTTGGAATTCCCGTTGTTTTAGTGGTTGTTTTAGTAGTAGGCATTGTGGTTGGCATTGTGGTTGTTTTAGTAGTAGGCATTGTGGTTGTTCTAGTGGTTGTTCTAGTGGTAGGCATTGTGGTTGTTCTAGTGGTAGGCATTGTTGTTGGCATTGTGGTTATTCTAGTGGTTGTTCTAGTGGTAGGCATTGTTGTTGGCATTGTGGTTGGTTCCTCTACTGGTTCCTCTAGTGGTTCCTCTGTTGGTTCCTCTAGTGGTTCCTCTGTTGGTTCCTCTGTTGGTTCCTCTACTGGTTCCTCTACTGGTGCCATAGTCGTTATAACAGGTGTAGTCGTTCTAATAGGTGTAGTCGTTCTAATAGGTGTAGTCGTTCTAATAGGTGTAGTCGTTCTAATAGGTGTAGTCGTTATAAGCGAAGCAGTAACCCCGACGGGGGGTCTAATGCTAGCATCTTTGATGTTATTAAACATGACATTTTTATTTATTATAGGGTTTGCGGCTCCTTCTTTTACCTTACTTTTAGTTAAACTACTTAAAAATAATACAAAAATCAATAAAAATAAAAACAAGAATCGAATTTGATAAATAGAAGGATACATTTATTATCGTTTATATAAGCCAATATTTTTTATTCTGTGTATAACATGATAAATATTATGTCGTTAAGGGAAGCAAAAGAGAAAAAAAAGATATATACCGGCAAACATTTTTTATTATTCAACGGTGTAAAAATAAAAAATTGATCCTTTTTTATCTATCTCTATAAAAATATAAGTAACATTACATATAAATATATCATATCTGATCATGATCATTCCAGTTAAATGTGTTTCTTGTGGAACGGTATTGGCCGATAAATATACGTATTATTTAGAAGAAGTAAGAAAATTAAAGGAAGAACAAGGTCTAGATCCTAAATCCGTTGTTTATTATAACAAAGAGATGATAAATAAACCCATCGATAAAACACCGGAAGGAAAGGTTTTAGACAAATTACGTTTGACAAATGTTTGTTGTAGAAGACATATGCTTACTCATGTGGATAATGAATAATTATCTATATTTTGTATGCGGTCAATAATTCCATTTTTTTAGTGAAAATCTGAGAATACTAGAATATCTATCTATAAGATATAAAATGGTAATGGTTCGTTCTTGCAAGAAAAAAAACGGTATTCGTAGAAAAAAAACCATGAAAGGAGGTGATTGTGGATGTTCTAGTTCCGGAATATTTAAAGGTGGTGATAAGCGTATATCGAAACGGCGCATTTCGAGACGAAGTAAAAAGGCTAAAAAGATGAAAGGAGGTATGAATTTGAATCCGTCTCCTGGTTTGTCGGAATTGTCGAATTGGGCTAGATATCCTCTGAATAGTTATACCAATGATCCAAGTGATCCAAGTAAATTAATCAATGGACGATTTTCCGCCGTTTCACACCTATCTCCAAATTCGAGTATTTCTGGAGGTAGAAGAAGAAAAACCCAAAAACAGAGAAAATGCAAGAAAATGAAGGGCGGTAATATTTTATCTTTTGCGGGTAGTTTTGGAAATAGTTCGAATATCAATGTTGCTTCCAATACATTATTGGGTGCAAATGTAGTCCATCCTCCTAGTTTTTTACAAAGTGCTTCCGTTGTAAATGCGGTCGATAATAGTCCATATGGATATTCTGAACAAAATCCTTATATGGTATAATGATGACTCTAGAAACCCAATTCTAGAAAAAAATATTCGAATACTATATAAAAAAGAATGGCGTTTATAGGATTACGCAAATTATGTACTCCCGCATATATTTATTTAGTCATTTCTATGATTGCAATCGTGGTTGCCATGTTTCAAAATTTCGGCAATAGTAGTACGTATTGTATGGGTAGTTATTCCTGTCAAGTCTCTAGTTTATTTCTAGTTTTCATTGTGAAATTTGTCTATGTTATTTTCTGGACCTGGATTCTGAATTTGATTTGTAGTGCAGGTGCGCCATATTTATCATGGTTCTTGTTGTTATTACCATTTGTTCTTATGTTTATTCTTATTGCTACTTTTATGATGTCTGCTAATAGTATTCCAACAGTGAATGTACCTGGTATGGGTATTATTTAAAGAATACTATAACCGTTCGTTGTTTTCTTGCGTATTTTACGTACCTTATCTGTGTTTTTCGGTGTAAATACATTGGATGAAATCGTAATAGGAGAAATATTTCCCGATCTGTTTTCTTCTTCTCTATTTACGTTGTAATCTACGTTATGAAAGAGATCATGACATTTAGCACAAACACTCATTAAATTCGCAGGATGATTCTTGTGAATCCAATGATTTTTTTCTCCTTCAAAATACCCATTCTCTCGATTCGCTTCTCGTTGTTCTCTCAAATGATGTATTTCTTCTCCTATTTGGACATGGCAATTCTCACAGAATCCACGGATTTTCTTGGAATTATATTTAGAAGAAACATGGGATAATATTCCGTCGTTTTCAGGAGATAGTTGCCGACGAAGTTCATAGGCTCTTTCTAAAAAAGCGGTTGGTAAATACAAAGATTTACATACTTCTAGTCCGTAAGTTCTCGACCCTTCTCCTTCTTTCAATTTACGATCATAAATCAAACAATCTTTCTCTCGATCATAGGTTACTGCAAGATGATATATTCCGATTCGATCTCGACTTTGTCTTATAAGATCTCCCATTTCTTCGAATTCCAAGATTTCATGGAAATGTGTGGCGAATAAAAACGTACTTCGTGTCGCGTGTAAATGTTCCAGAGTTGTCATGAATATTGCTAATGCGGAATCCGTTTCCGTACCAGAACATAATTCGTCAGCTAAAATCAAACTATTTTGGTCGGCGTTTTTCAAAATGATTCCTAATTCGGAGATTTCGACGGCGAAAGTCGAGAGACCTTTGAATAAATTATCATTACTTAAAATGCGAGAGAATATGGCCGTATAGGGGCTGTACCGGAAACTAGAACAAGGTACGTAGATCCCGGCTTGGGCCATAATCACCGCGATTCCCAATGCACGGATCAGACTCGTTTTACCGACAGCATTCGTACCGAATAACACCATTCCATTCATGCTTTCTTCATTTAGACAAAGATCATTCGTCACATAGATTTCTTTCTGGTTAATATGTTCAATAAGAGCATGGCGAATATCTCTCGCATCTACAAAACTCGATTCTCCTGAATCTCTCGAAACCAAGGTAGGCCGACAATATCGATATTTCTTGGCAATATATGCCTTACATAAAATCACATCTAAGGTCGAAGCGAATCGTTTCGCAGAAACAAGAGAATCGTATTTTTTCTCGATAAATTGATCCAAGAACTGCAAGAAATAATATTTGGTTTTTTCTTGTAGTATTTCGCGAATATTCTGCATCTCTTCCGTTATGGCATCGAGAGAAGGAAAATGGATTTCCGATGTGGTTTTATTGAGGTTTTGTATTCGGATTTCTTTTCTTTTAAATCGTATTTCGTTTTTTGTATCATTATTCATGATCGAAATGATATGTTCTTCTTTATTCGAGAGAAGAGCCAACATCGCTTCTCCTCTCGCCTTCGTAGTTATCAAGACGTATCCATTCTTGTCGGATTCAGAGATCTTAATAGGACCATCCTCTGTACCATCGATACCTTCGGCATCTTTTTCTTTTTTCTTGAGAATCACATATTTGCCTAAATACTCTCGAATAGCAAGAAGTGAAAAATGCAAAAAATCAAAACGGTTTTGATAATCATCGATTTCTTTGGAAATACCTTTAGCAATAATGTTATCTAAAGATCCTCCGGAGGATCCTCCTGATCCTTGATTTTGACAAGAATGGATTCGAATATTTGTTTCTAGAAAGTTTAGGAGATTCGAGAGATCCGATTCATCGACCGAAAGATATTCCAACACGGGTTTTTTTACCTCAGCCAGACATACTTGTAATTGTTGTAGGATCGAGAGACTATGATGTAAATCGTAAATCGAAGAAGGGTATATTTTCTTGGCGATTATTTGTCTCCCGATTTTCTCTAGATCTTTCACTTTTGCTAAACCCTTTCGGAAATTCTCCAAAAGATCTTCATCACATCCTCTGTCGGATTCGGAGAATCCTTTTAGAAAGAAATCCGTCATTTCATATTCTTGATTTAGCCATTTCTCATCGAATACGGGTTGTAATAGTTGAGTTTGAAACTTCCGTTTTCCCATTGCTGTTTGGCACTTGTTTAAGAGTGAGAGAACAGAACCGAATGTGTTTTTTTCTTGCGACCCATTATCTGTCAATATATTTAGTTGTTTCAAGGTATGATTTGCAAGAACAACTCTCTTGGATGTATTTTGAAAAGTCGGAAGCGAGAGTTTCTGTGTAAAACATTGATTGTGTTCTTCTAGAAAATGCAATAAATAACACAGAGATTGAGTTGCATACATATAATATGTGAATTCCGAACAAACTTGGAACGTATCTTCTCCGAAGTATTTCGTGAGAACATATTCGATGTATTTTTGTTTGGTACAATTCGAGAGAATCTCTCTTTGTCTGTCAGACGAATTCGAGAGAATCTCTCTTTGTCTGTCAGACGAATTCGAGAGAATCTCTCTTTGTCTGTCAGACGAATTCGAGAGAATCTCTCTTTGTCTGT
>Ga0214919_10010888_pt1 | contig 11426 bp, 5 predicted proteins | sample LL1503_MetaG_FD_177994 | JGI IMG/M metagenome (GOLD analysis project Ga0214919, IMG submission 177994) | Freshwater microbial communities from Lake Lanier, Atlanta, Georgia, United States - LL-1503 | ecosystem: Environmental > Aquatic > Freshwater > Lake | place: USA: Georgia | collected 2015-03-15
CAGACCCAAAACGTACTCCGCTGTTTTTTTACGCCCTAATCCCTCCAGCAGTTCCAACGAGGCCCTCATCCCTTCAATTCCAGGAAGATTTAAGCTTCCTGGTTCATATCTTCTTCCCCCCTCCTCCATCACCATCTTGGTTTGAGCCAAAAAATCTGGACTGTGGACGTTCCAAGAACCCAGCAAAGGAGGAGACATCCGCTCCCATACCCTTCGGCGCACCATCAAAACACCCGCTCCCACAGGTCCCAACATCCACTTGTGAGCATCCGCCGCTAAAAAATCTGCCTCAGCCCAATCCGTCGGCACAGCTCCCAAAGTCTGAATTCCATCCAAGCAAAGGAGAATCTTTCTTGCCTTGAGTTCAGGCCCGATCACCGCCAACTCTGGCATGCATCCGCTCAAATAGTGTGCAGTGGCCAGGGTCACCAGTTTCGTTTTTTTTGTGATGACTGGCAAAATTGTCGACCACCGAATCTCCTGCCCAGGTTGCCTCACAATCGGAACCGCACGCACTCCTCGTTTCGCCAGATCTCTCCACGGATAAACATTGGCAGGATAATCCAAGGGATCGTAAATCACCTCATCTCCCTCGCTCCAATCCAACCCTAGGGCCACCAATCCCAATCCCAACGCAGTGGGCCCCAACAGAGACACCTCGTCCCAATCGCAACCTAGAAAAATAGATGCAACCTCACGTGTCTTTTTTACTCTCCGCCACACCTCCTCTCCCTCTTGCCGCCCTTGCACTGCCGCCTCCGACCAGTTTGCTATGGCCTCCTGAGCAGGGCCACTGATGGGAGCTACCGCCGCATGGGCTAAAAAAATCCCCTCTTTCGTTACAGGGAAAAGCCGGTTGCGATCCAAGGCCGTCCCTTCCCCCATCGGCCAAGGGGAATTGCCCTGCCTCTTCAGTCGCTCAACTCCACATTCCAATACGCCAAGTCCAAAAAGTGCCGCCAAGTCTCAGGCCCGTTTCGTGAAATCTGAACGTTCAGGAATGTGCGCAACTTGGGCCGCTTCGGCTTACGAATCAGCTTCATGGAGGCTTCGGGGGGCCTTCGATTTCCCTTACGCGTGTTGCACGGGATACAAGAGCAAACCACATTTTCCCATGTAGTCGTACCTCCATGATCCCGCGGGATAACGTGATCCAAATTCAGATCCCGCCGATCTTTCGCTTCACCGCAGTACTGGCAAGTATAAGAGTCCCTTTCGAAGATATTTTGCCGAGTCAGTTTAACCTCTTTTTTCGGTATCCGATCAAAAAGCATCAATACAATAACCCGTGGGATGCGGATTCGAAAGCTAATGGTGCGAACCGCATCCTCGCCCTCATAATCTTGGCTGAGCTCCTGCCACCGATGGAAATCAAAGGTCCGAAAATCATCCCCTGCACCATTACCCTCCACAACTTGGGCATGCCCCATATACAGGAGGCTAAAAGCCCGCCGGACAGAACAGATGTGAACTGCTTGCCAAAAGCGGTTAAGGACTAAAACCCCCTGAGGTGTGGCTAAATCCATACCCTCTATCTTTAGACGGAGAAAAGTTATCGTCAACGGGGCTGATTTTCTCTTGCCCCAAATCCAATTTCATCGCCTAATTCACTTCCCTTTCCATGAACCTATTTCGTTGGATCGCCCTTATCGGTTGCCTTGCATGGGCTACTTCTACCCATCTGCATTCTGCTGCCTCTCCCCAAGACGATTACCTTCAGATCTACGTCATGATTCAGGAAGGGGATAAGCTCACCCAAGGTGGCCAGAACTCCCAAGGTCGGGAAAAATACGAAACCGCAATTCAGCGCCTTGAAAAACTCAAAAATGAAAACCCTGAGTGGGAACCCACGATCGTCAAATATCGGATCAAGTATCTAAACGAGAAATTGGACTCCCTAAAATCCGCAAAAGACAGCTCTCCAGCCCCCAAGTCTTCTCCTGCCCCCGCAACTCTCACCCCCGTCCCTGCTGAGAAGCCCGCCTCTACCGACAAGTCCACACCCTCTGAGCCCAAGTCTGAAATCCCTGCTGCTCCTGCACCCTCATCTACCCCCACTGTTGCCGATGATCCCTCTGCCCTCCGCCAAAAAGTTATCTCACTTTCAGGCGAACTCGAGTCAGCTCGAACGGAGTTGCGCCAAGCAAAAAGCGATCTCGATGCTGCTGTAGCCGATAAAAAACAACTTCAGCAAAAGCTCTCTGCCTCCCCTGCTCCTGACGCGGATGTGGCAAAACTTCAAGAGGAGAACGCTTCCCTGCGAGGAAAGTTAAGCACGGCTGAGGAGAGCCTCAAAAAAGTAGCAGGTGGCGAAATTGCGGGTGAAATGACATCTCTCCGCGGCCAAGTGGACCAGCTCGAAAAGAAGTTGGCTGAAGCCAATAATAAGTCGGCTGAACTCGCACGAGCCAACGAAGAGTACAAAACCAAAATCACCTCCCTTACAGCCCAGCTTCAACAAGCCGGAACTGCAGGAAAATCAGATAACACTTTGGCCAAAGAAAACACCATGCTTCGTTCCATTCTGGATCGCCAGCTAAAGGAGCAAGCTCGTAGGGAGGCTGCCCGCCGGCTCGTCTTGGATGAATTCAAAAATCTAGCCGTTTCGACCGATGCCCTTAAAACACAGATGGAAGTCCTCAGCTCACCCCTTCTCTCTTTGACAGATGAAGAGCAGGGGATGCTGAAGTTCTCTGCGCCCACTCTTGTGGCTCCTGAACCTGCTGCTGCTGCGCCAACTCCTACTCTCTCTAACAAGGCAGAAAAGCCTGTCAGTCCCGAATCCTTTTCAGAAAAACCACGCATCCCAGATGAGTTTAAAGATACCGCAGCTCAAGCCACCTCTTTGTATAACGAGAAAAAATTTGATGAATCTGCTGCAGCCTATGAAAAAATTCTCGCAAAGTACCCCCAGTCAATTTATGCCCTCTCAAACTTGGGGGTCGTCCGCTTCCAGCAACAAAAGTATCCCGAAGCCGAAAAGGCTTTGCGCGAAGCCATTCGTGTGGCTCCTAACGACGCCTTTTCGCACTCCGTTTTGGGTATCGCCCTCGTTCAACAAGAGAAATATGACGATGCCATCCAAATCCTCAGTCGAGCTGTCGCCCTCGATCCTATTGACGCGAAAACTCGCAACTACCTAGGTATTTCCTCATCTCGCAAAGGCCTTCAGGAAGCTGCCGAACAGGAGTGTCGCAAAGCCATCGAGCTCGACGAAGGATATGGAGACGCCCACTTCAACTTGGCTGTGATCTACGCAACGCAGACTCCTCCAGCAAAAGAGCTCGCCAAACGCCACTATGGACGGGCGCTCGAACTTGGAGTCCCCAAAGATCCTGAACTCGAGAAACTGATTAACTAGGCTTCGAATCCGCCCACGCGGGCAACCACATCTCCACTTTCGTTCCTTTCCCAGGCTTTGATTTGATTCGTAGCCTCCCCCCATGGGCCTCGACTGTCCTTCGAACTAAAGCCATTCCTAATCCAGTTCCCTCTGGCCGACCCGATAAAAAGGGCTCAAACAAACGGTCCGCCACCTCCTTTGCCATTCCTTTTCCCGAATCCTCGACAACAAATACAACCTCTTCCCCCCGCCTGACCGCACCCAACTGTAACTGTCCACCCTCCGTCATTGATTCCTGAGCATTCAAAACGAGGTTTAGGACAGCCTGTTCCAACTGGGAACGATCCCCCCGAATTCGAATAGGCCCTTCTTTTTGGAACTTCAGGATAAGTCGAACCTTCGATGCAGAAAGCTTGATCCTTACCAGTAGCGCTACCTCCTCCATGACATCCTTTGCATCCACTTCCCCCATCAAAGGATCTGCAGATCGGGCCAGATTTAAAACGCGATCCAAGATTCCATTCATTTGTCCCAATTTGGTTTCGATGAGTTGTAAGTCTCGCCCCTGCTCCTTAGTCGGACATAATCCACGAATTGCCGTATGCCAAAGCATGCGAATCACCGCGAGAGGGTTTCGCACCTCATGAGCTACCTCAGCCGCTAACATTCCCAGCGAAGAAAGCCTCTCTCGCTGCCGAAGCTCCAATTCCGTTTGCCCCAACTGCACAGCCAATTTTGCCCTCTGGAGTGCAGCCGCAGCAAGTCCTGCTAATCCCTGGAAAAGTCTCGTTTCCGAATCTGAAAATCGGTGTACCCTTCGCGTTGCTACACACAAAATTCCCAATGCCCCCTTTTTTTCAGCAAGGGGAACTGCGAGGAAGGAGTGAATGCCCTCTTTTTGAATCAACTCCGTGTGAGGATCTTGCGGGGATTGAGAAATCTGTGATACCGACCACGGTTTTTGCCTTCTCACAACATATCCTAATGCCGTCTCCGACGTATGGATGACAGGCTGCGACTGATACCGTTTCGAAGCCCCCTCAGAAACCTCTAATCGCAAAGTCCCACTTTGCGCATCGAACAGAAAGAGAGATGCTAGATTCGCACCACACAATCTCGCCGCCTCCCGGGTCACCTTTGCCAAAATAGCCGAAGAGGTCTCCTCCGCCCCTATCGCCGCACCCATCCCCGCCAGCGCTGCCGAACGCTCCCCTTCCTCCTGCGTCCCAGCCAACTTCCAGGCCAAACCCAACCAACCCACCACCTCCTTGGCCAGTTCGGCCAACTCCTGCTCTTGCCCCTCTTGAAAATAGTTCGTTTTCTTCGTCCCAACTGCAATAACCCCTACTAAACTTTCACCCTCGCTCATAGGAGCCGCCATTTCACTTCCCTCCCGACCCAAACCGCCAACCGTTTTACGCAGATCGGCACGCGCTGCCTCACCTCGACTCGCTACCCAACCCACCAGCCCCTGCCCTAAAACGACTCTCCTCTCCTTCCACTTTAACGCCACGCCCACAGCCTGATCGATTTCCAAATCACCGAGGTTGGGATTAAAAAGATAAAGCGCAGCTCGCTCGACCCCAAAACACTTCTGGACTGCTTGTAAAACCTTTCGCACGAATCGTTGTGGCACCGCAAGGTCGTTTGGAGCAACTCCCAAAGCATTCCGCTGCTGCTTCACGGGCTGACCACCTTCTTTAAGCTTTGCACCAGACGTCCCAGCTGATCCTCAGCCGTGACTGCTTCACCTGTCCTATTCTCGATCACAAAAGTATCCAAAGCTGCACCCTTTTCCGTCGTAATTCGCGCACCAGAAATCTGCATTCCCTCATCTGCAATAACTCTCGTTAGCGAGTGTAAAAGCCCAACTCGATCTGGAGCTTCCACATGCAGCAAGGTCCGCCCTGGCTCACTGGCTTGATCGACCCGCAAACTGGCAGGAAATTCCGCCTCTCCAACCGACTTCTGCCAAAGGGTCGGGCCCACCTCCGCGATTCGATCCATCAAACGATCCTCTGTATCCCCCAAAGCCTCGGTTAATGTTTTTTCAAAAGCTGCACGATCCACTGGATGCGTCACAACCTCCATCCTTTCGTTGCACACACGAAATGTGTCAACCACCACGTCGTCCGTACGTGTGAAAATACTGGCACTGAGAATATTGAGGCCCGCCACGGCAAAACTACCTGCAATTTTGCTAAAAAGCCTCTCCCGATTCCAAGTCACCACAATCACCTCGGTATGCCCCTCCTCAGGTTGATCCATCCACTTCACCAGAGGCACGAGGGCTTCCGCGCCTGATACCCTCTTTTCAAGAAATTCATGCACCGCTTTAAGATGCCGTCCTACAAGTTCAGCCGGACATGCCCGCAAATACTCTTTGCCCATTCTCTCTAAATGCTCACTTGCCTCATCCTCCGTAAATTCCCGAGCCAGCACCTCCCGAACCTCCTGCCTGCGCTCCTCCTGCTTTCTCTCTTCACCACGCAAGAACTCCTCTTCTCCACTGAGCATATTTTTTGTCTTCTGGTAAAGATCCCACACCAACAACTCCCGCCAACTCGACCAGTTGCTTTTCCCTGCCACGGCACGTACGTCAGCGGCAGAGATCAACATAAGCAAATCGAGCCTCTCTTGATCTTCAACGATTCTGGCCAATTCGCGAATCGTTTCAGGCTCCTCAAGATTCTTGCGAGCAAACACTCCCAACGTCATATGATGATCTACTAGAAAAGTCATTTGGCGAAGCTCTCTGCCCCAAAAACCGAATCGTCGAGCAACAATCGCCGCATTCGCGGCTCCCACCTCCTCATGGTGCCTTGTTAACTCCGCTTTTCCCGTATCGTGCAGAAGTACGGCCAAAGCCAAGATTTCGGGTGCCTCTACTTTCGCATACAACTCAGCATATTTTCGTAAATCGGGCTCCTTCGAACCTAACATTGCATCCAACTGATCCAAGCAACCCAAGGTGTGCTCATCTGCTGTGTAGCGGTGAAAGAATTCGTGCTGAACCAAACAAGTCAAAGGAGCAAATTCAGGCAGAATTCTCCCTAAGATTTCACTCTCATGCATCAACCGCAAAATGCGACCCACTTTCCCTTTCTGTCTTAGAATGTGCAGGAACGTCTCCTGTGTTTCTTTTTGTTTTACCCAGTCATCTGTAAGGAGCCCATAATTAGCTCGAACCAGGGCCTTCAGCTCTGCCCCAGGGACCGATCCTTGATCCTGCATAATTCGAAACATCCGAATCAATCGCGCCGGTTCTTCAATAAAGATCCTCGGGTGTTCGGCCACTAACTCAGCCCCAACCAAAACAAATCCGTCTGTTGCCCGCCGAGCCCCCTTCCATCCGCCAAAAAAAGCCCAGAACCCGCGCGGTTTTCCCAACCGTTGCTGGCAAAGCCGAGTAGCTGTTGAATTGCACAGCAAATGCAGGATACGCATCTGACCATACACCTCACGCATCAAGGCTTCGCTCTTTCGTAAAATATTTGGTTGGGGATACCCCATCGCCTCCGCTAACTCACCCTGTCTTCGTAACGTGAGAACATCCCCAGGGCCTCCCTGCCCATAATGAAGCCACTCACGAACCATCATAAGAAATCCAAAGGCATGATCCACTTGTCGCGCCTCCTCTTTCCCCAGCCAACCTCGTTGGACTAATTCCCCCAAGTTCTCACCCTCTCCACACACCTTCCCTACCCAACGTAAATTATGAAAATCTCGTAACCCTCCCACGCCAGACTTTAAGTTCGGCTCTTGGACGAAAACAGTCCCTCCCTCTTTGCTATGCCGCGACTGCTGATTTTCCAGCCTCCACGAAAGATACCGCTCCACCTCACGCTCCAAACTTCTCTTTTTATACTCGGATCGAAACTTTTCCCAAAGCAGAGTGGAGCCTGCTAAATAACGTGCATCCAAAAGTGCTGTCTTGATCATTGGCTCCGATTCCGAACGCTCGATACTCTCTGAAATAGTTCGACAGGCGTGTCCCACCTTACATCCCAAATCCCAGAGTACATAAAGAACCTTTTTCACCACCTCCTCTGCATCCTTCGCTTGTGACCCATCTCGAATAAATACCAGGTCCAAATCACTCGCTGGGCTCATCTCTCCACGCCCAAATCCACCGACTGCCCCCATCACAAGCGTTTCGCCCACTTTGGTTCCGCCCGCCCGCTTCCACAGCTCGAAAAGCAGAACGGAAAAAAAGTGGGATCGTTGATGTGCGACGCTCAACCCGTTCCCACCCCTCCGCACCTGATCCATCCAATGGGCAGATTCCTTCTCAAGAATTATCCGTACCGCCTCCTTCAACTCCTCTGGCTTATCTTCTTGAATCCCTTCCAAAGCGCTACGGATCCGGGCTGGAACGTTATCCTCGTCCCGACCGATTTGTGGGAGCTTGCCCTCCACGGATCCAGTAGCCAGATCCTCCATTATTCCAGAGGTTGATCAGTAGCCGAATCGAGGATTTTGAAGTCCTCGACATTAGCAGTTGGGTCCGCCTTAAAGCTAAACGCTCCCGAGCACCGCCGTTGAAGTTGCATCAAAAGCTCATCATCCTCCGTCCGTAACCGATGCAATACTCCAGGATGCACCAAAACTTTGATCTCGTGCACGTTCGGGTGCGTCCGCAAGACTCGACTGATCTCTCGCTGAATCTCAACGCTCATTGTTTCAAAGGACTTCACCATGCCCTTGCCTCGGCATGCTGGGCACTCCATATAAACCGCTTTTCGAATGCTTTCCTGAACCCGCTGCCTCGTCATCTCAAGTAGCCCCAAGGGGGAGATCGGCAGGGTATGTGTCCTGGCCCGATCTCTTCGCAAGCAATCCTTGAACTTTTCATAGACAGCCATCTGATCCCGACGAGCTCTCATATCGATAAAGTCGATCACGATAATTCCACCTAAATTTCGAAGTCGTAACTGTCTCGCGATCTCCTCCGCTGCCTCCAAATTCGTGCGGCGGATCGTGTCATCATGATCCTTTCCTCCTCGTGACTTTCCCGTATTCACATCGATTGAGACCAAAGCCTCTGTTTCGTCAATCACCAGTGAGGCTCCTGACTTCAACCAAACTTGTCTCCGCAGGGCACTCTCAATTTGCCGATTTACACCAAAAGCCTCGAAAAGAGGCTCCGCAGCCAGATGTCTTTTCACCTTCCGCAAAGATCTCTTCGAAATGGTTCCCACCAGATCCTTGACCCGCTTCTCAGCATCCTCGTTGTCTACCAAAACCTCATCCACTTCCTCCGTCAGAAAATCCCGCACGGATCTCTCGACAAGATCGGGTTCCTCCAAAAGTACCGCAGGAGCAGTTTTTGTCTTCATTCCCTCTTCTACTTTACGCCACTGCTCCAGCAGGAGGGCTAAATCTCGGACAAAATATCGAGCCTGAAGCCCTTCTCCATTAGTTCTCAAAATCACCCCCATTCCCTCAGGTACATCCAGTTCCTGCAGGATCTTCCTCAACCGCTTTCTCTCCTCTGGATCTTCAATTTTTCTCGATACTCCACTCATTTCACCAAATGGCATCAAAACGAGATAGCGACCAGGCAGGCTTAAGTTCGTTGTCACCCTCGCCCCCTTCGTTCCAATCGGGCCCTTATTGACCTGTACAATCACCTCCGCACCTGGAGGATACAGCCGCGGAATGTCATTACTTGTAATTCGCGGTTGCCGCCCACGCCCACCCTTTCGTTCGACCGCCTCGATCTGCTCATCCATAGCCGCGGGCACCGCGTCCCAGAAGTGAAGAAAGCCATTTTTTTCTAAACCGATATCAACAAAGAGAGCCTTCAAAGACGGCTCCACATTGTGGACTCGCGCCTTGTAAATGCTTCCTGAGATGCTTCGGTCTCCCTCACGCTCAATCGAGAACTCCTCGACCACCCCTCCCTCCAGCAAAGCCACTCGCTTTTCAAGAGGTTCAACAGAAAGAAGCAGGCTACGCCGCTCCTCCCTTCTTTTCATTCCCAACATTCTTTTAATCGTTTCCAATATCATATGATTTACCTTTCTTGCGACATGGGTACTTGAGCTCAGCCCAAGTGCCGTTGTCGCCATACGCTTTGCACCAATCCCATCGCGGCCATACAAACGGCCAGGAAGGTTCCTCCGTAACTGACAAAGGGCAGGGGAATGCCGGTGATGGGCACCACCTTGATTGTCATTCCCACGTTGATGAAAAAATGTGTGAAAAGCATTCCCAGTACTCCTCCAGCCAGCAGCCTTCCCGTAAAATCAGGCGCCCTCCACCCGATCCAAGCAATGCACAGAAGCAGACCAGCCTGACCCAAAATGAGAGCTGCACCCCCCAGAAACCCCCACTCCTCACCTAAAACGGAAAAAATAAAATCGTTATACGCGATATTCTTGGGCAAAAACCCGTATAGATTTTGATCTCCATGGAGATATCCCTTCCCCGTCAAACCCCCTGAACCAATCGCGATGATAGATTGCCGTATCGTCCAGCCTGCCCCTAGAGGATCCAAATTCGGGTCAAAAAATGTTCGGATTCGGTTGTTTTGATACGTCTTAAGAAAAGGCAGCTCCTTATTGAGGTGCCCCACATAAAAATAGATCGCACACGCCGCTGCCAATCCCAGCCCCGCTGGCACCAAGAGATACCGCAATCGTGTTCCTCCCACAAAGAGCAACCCAAAACACATCGGCAAAAAAACAGCAGCAGATCCCAAATCCGGTTGCCTCAAAATGAGAAATACTGGAATGAGCGCCAGCCCCACCAAGGCCAAAACAGTGCTAAATTTCTCAATTCTCTCCCTCATGCTCACCATGAGAGCACAAGCTCCAGCTAGAAAGGCAAGTTTCATCACCTCGGCAGGTTGAAATCCAACAGGCCCCAGCCGGATCCAGCTTTTGGCTCCATTCACTTCCCTCCCAAAAACCAGCACAAGTAAAAGCAGTAGTAACCCTCCTCCAAACCAGAACCATCCCTGGTCCACCCACCGGTGATAATCCGCCATGGCAAAAAGGAAAAAGCAGATGAGCCCCAACCCAACCCATGCCGCTTGCTGGGCAGCCGCGTGGCGCAAATCGGCCGCTTCACTCGTATGCGTTGCGCTATAAATGACCATCACACCAAACATGCAGAGCCCCAACATCAGAAATAGACTAGGCCAGTGCATCCCTCTCCAAGCTCGTTTGACCTTCATCGGCGCCGTAACCCCCTGCTTGCCCCACCGCCGAAGCCCTCATCCAACCAATTAAAGAATCCTCCGATTCCCCCGTTATCCCCATCCCCATCGGCCTGCGGCCCAGCCCCTGGCGTATAAGATCCGTCTGATGCCGTTACCCCGTGGAAATGGCCCATCACAGGAGCCTGGTACACCAACTGAGGAAGCACTCCCTTTTCCATTTCAAAAAGTTTAAAAAGAACTTCGGACGCCAACGGAGCACATGTTGAACCCCCGGAAACTCCACCCTCCACAATAACGATTACCACATACTTAGGATCTTTTACCGGAGCAAATCCGGTGAACCAAGTGCGGGTATCCTTCACCGTGCCTCCTCCAATTGTTGTCACGAATTGCGCCGAGCCCGTCTTCCCCGCTACCTCAATGTCTTTCACAGCTGCATTTTTTCCCGTTCCCTCCGTTACAACAGCCCGTAACCCCTCTTTCACCGCAGCCAGATTTTCAGCTTTCACGCCCAAATCACCCCTCTTCACGGCTACAGGATACTCCTTCGTTGCCTTCGTTCCCTTTTCCGTCGTTCTACCCACACCTTGGACCAACCGTGGCTGATAAACCGTACCTCCGTTTGCGACCGCAGAGAGCATTACAGCCATTTGCAACGGAGTCACTCGGACATATCCCTGTCCAATCGAAGTGTTGGCCGTATGTCCATCGCTCCAACGCTCCACAGCTGGAGGAGCGGGGCGGGGCGTTTTCTGCCCCTCAGCCACCCAAGTCTCGATTTTTGTTTTGTACGCTTTTTTTCTTTGAGCCATTCGATTCTCCATCCACTCACGCCCAGGCATCGTTCCAGGATCCTCTCCCGTCAACACGGACTCCCCATCCGAACGCAGGAGAAGCTTTTGTCCAAACCCGATT
>Ga0214919_10010890_pt1 | contig 11424 bp, 6 predicted proteins | sample LL1503_MetaG_FD_177994 | JGI IMG/M metagenome (GOLD analysis project Ga0214919, IMG submission 177994) | Freshwater microbial communities from Lake Lanier, Atlanta, Georgia, United States - LL-1503 | ecosystem: Environmental > Aquatic > Freshwater > Lake | place: USA: Georgia | collected 2015-03-15
CTTCGTCGCCGGAGCGATCGGCCCGCTGAACCGCACGCTCTCGATGTCGCCCGATGTGAATCGTCCGGACTTCCGCGCCGTTACCTGGGATCAAGTGGTCGGATCGTACACCGAACAAATTCGCGCACTCATCGCCGGCGGGGTCGACACGCTGCTCGTTGAAACGATTTTCGATACCTTAAATTCCAAAGCTGCACTCTTCGCCATTGAGCAGGTTTTCGACGAAACCGGCGTGCGTTTACCTGTGATGATTTCGGTCACGATCACCGATGCTTCGGGTCGCACGCTTTCTGGGCAAACGATCGGGGCGTTCTACCACTCGATCCGCCACGCGAAACCGTTTTCCGTCGGCATCAACTGCGCCCTCGGCGGTGCCGCGATGCGGCCTTACGTGGAAGAGCTCGCCGCGATGGGCGAGTGCTACGTCACCTGTTACCCGAACGCCGGCCTGCCCAACGCGTTTGGTGGCTACGACGAAACGCCGGCCGACATGGCCTCGGTCATCGGTGAATTCGCCCGCAGCGGTTTCGTGAACATGGTCGGCGGTTGCTGCGGCTCCACGCCGGCGCACATCGCCGCCATCGCCCAAGCCGTCCGCGGCCTCCCGTCGCGCCCGCCCGCGCCCGCCTCCACCTCGCTGCGCCTGAGCGGTCTCGAACCCTTGCTCGTCGCCTGAACGAAAAAAACCCCGCACTTTCGCTTCCTTCGCATCGTGTCCACTTCCGCCTCAACTTCTTCAGCTAGCGCCGCCTCCAACTTCCTCGTAGTCGGTGAGCGCACCAACATCACCGGCTCGCCGAAATTCGCCAAGGCCCTCAAAGCCGGTGACTGGGACGCCTGCCTCGCGATCGCCAAGCAACAAGTCGAGAGCGGCGCCAACATCATCGACATCAATGTAGACGAAGCGCTCATCGAGGGTGAACCCACGATGGTGAAGTTACTCAACCTGATCGCCGCCGAGCCCGACATCTGCCGCGTGCCCGTGATGGTCGATTCCTCAAAGTGGACCGTCCTGGAAGCGGGCCTCCAGTGCCTTCAGGGCAAAGGCATCGTCAATTCCATCTCTCTTAAAGACGGCGAAACTGAATTCCTCCGCCGCGCGCAGCTCATCATGCGGTACGGCGCCGCCGCAGTCGTCATGGCGTTCGACGAACAAGGCCAAGCCGCCACGCGCGACGAAAAAGTCCGCATCTGCACCCGCGCCTATAAACTTCTCACCGAGCGCCTCGGCTTCCCGCCCGAAGACATTATTTTCGATCCCAACATCCTCACCGTCGCGACCGGCATCGAGGAGCATAATAACTACGCGGTCGATTTCTTCGAGGCCACGCGGATCATCAAGCAAACACTCCCGGGCGCAAAAGTCTCCGGCGGCGTTTCCAACGTCTCGTTCTCCTTCCGAGGTAACAACCCGGTTCGCGAAGCCATTCACACCGCGTTTCTTTACCACGCCATCCGTGAGGGCATGGACATGGGCATCGTCAACGCCGGCATGCTCGGCAACTACGACGAGATCGAGCCCACGCTCCGCACTCACGTCGAAGACGTTCTGCTTAACCGTCGCCCCGACTCCACCGACCGTCTCGTCAAATTTGCCGACGATCTGAAAGCCGCCCAAGGCGGCGCCTCCAAGACCGAGATCAAAGAAGATCTCGCTTGGCGCAACGCCACCGTCGAAGCCCGTCTCTCGCACGCCCTCGTCAAAGGCATCGACCAATTCGTCGATGCGGACACAGAGGAATGCCGCCAGAAATACCCGCGCCCGCTCGACATTATCGAAGGCCCGCTCATGGACGGCATGCGTGTCGTCGGCGACCTCTTCGGCGCCGGCAAAATGTTTCTCCCACAAGTCGTAAAATCCGCCCGCGTGATGAAGCGCTCCGTCGCCTACCTCACGCCGTTCATGGAGGCCGAAAAAGCTCGCGCTACCGCGGCCGGGGAAGCCACCCGCGCTCAGGGAAAATTCCTCATCGCGACCGTCAAAGGCGACGTCCACGACATCGGCAAAAACATTGTCGGCGTCGTCCTCGCTTGTAACAACTACGAGGTCACCGACCTCGGTGTCATGGTCTCGTGCGACAAAATTCTCGCGAAAGCGAAGGAGCTCAACGTCGACATCATTGGCCTCTCCGGCCTCATCACGCCGTCCCTCGACGAGATGGTCCACGTAGCCAAAGAGATGAAGCGCGCCGGCTTCACGATCCCGCTCCTCATCGGCGGCGCGACCACGAGCCCCGCCCACGCCGCCGTGAAAATTGCGCCTGAATACGCCGGCGGCGTCGTCCACGTCCTCGACGCCTCCCGCGTCGTCAACGTCGTCAGTTCCCTACTCTCGCCTGAGCAGAAGCCCGCGTTCATCGCCGAAAACACCGCCAAGCAAGAACGCCAACGCGAAGAATTCGCCGCTCGCCGCAACAAGCGCCCGCTCCTGTCCCTCTCGCAAGCCCGCGCCCGCAAACAGTCTTACGATTGGGCCACCGTCGACATTCCCCGCCCCGAATTCCTCGGCGCGAAAGTCTTCTCCGAAGTTCCGCTCTCTGACATCGTTCCGTTCATCGACTGGGGCCCGTTCTTTAGCGCCTGGGAACTCCACGGCCGTTTCCCCCAGATCCTCGAAGATGAAATCGTGGGCGTCGAAGCAAAGAAACTCTTTGCCGACGCGCAGACACTGCTCGCCCGCATCGTCGCCGAAAAACGCTTCACCGCCAAAGCCATCATCGGCTTCTGGCCGTGCAACGCCGTCGGCGACGACATCGAGATCTACGCCGACGAGCAACGCAGCTCCGTTCTCACGCGCTTCCACCAGCTGCGCCAACAGATGGACAAACCCGCCGACCAATTTAACCACTGCCTCGCCGATTACATCGCACCGCGCGACAGCGGCCGACTCGATTACTGTGGCGGTTTTGCGGTCACCGCCGGTCATGGGGTCGAAGATTTTGCCGCCACCTTCCGCGTGCAACACGACGACTACAACGCGATCATGGCGCAGGCCCTCGGCGACCGCTTGGCCGAAGCCCTGGCCGAGATGTTCCATCAACGCGCGCGCCAAGCCAGCGGCTACGGCAAGCTCGAGACGTTTACCCACGAAGAACTCATCCGTGAAAAATACCGCGGTGTCCGACCCGCGCCCGGCTATCCTGCCTGCCCCGATCACACGGAGAAACCTACGCTTTTCCGCCTGCTCGGCGTCGAATCCGCTACGGGTATCACGCTCACCGAGAGTTGCGCCATGCATCCGGCTTCTTCCGTGAGCGGCTGGTATTTTAACCACCCTGATTCGAAATATTTCGGTGTCGGCAAACTCGGCCAAGACCAGGTCTCCGACTACGCCGCGCGCAAAGGCCAGAGCCTCGCTGAAACCGAAAAATGGCTCGGGCCTTATCTCGATTACGATCCGAGTTAAAAGAACCGCCGCAATCGCGGAAGAATTTCATTTCCTCCACGCCCGCCGCCCGCGCAACCTAGCGTGATGCGCCCCGATTCCATGGACAACTTTGCGGCCCCACGACCAAGATCGCGCCGCGCGTTCGGCTTGTTGCGGCTAGGTGGAATCTGGCTGTTAAGTTCAGCCTTTTTCGCTTTGGGCCAAGCGATCTCCGTCGAAGCGCCGGTAGCTTTAACTCCTTTGGTCGTGACGGCCAGTCGCGCGCCGCAAGCGCTCGATCGCGTTGCGTTTTCCACGCGCATCTTCACTGGCGCCGAATTGCTCGCCGCGCCCACCGCCACGCTCGATGGCGCCCTGCGCGCGGTGCCAGGATTTAGCCTGTTTCGCCGCAGCGATAGTTTTTCCGCCAATCCGACCGCGCAGGGCGTTTCGCTGCGCGGCCTCGGCCCAAGCGGCGCGAGTCGTTCGCTCGTCCTGCTTGATGGCGTGCCGCTCAACGATCCCTTCGGCGGCTGGGTGCTCTGGAGTCAGCTGCCGCGTGAAAGTATTGCCGGCGCCGAGATCGTGCGCGGCGGCGGCGCGACGGCATGGGGCAACGCCTCCCTCGGAGGCGTCATCCAACTCCTCAGCCCTACGCTCAGCGCAGATCACGCCACGCTCAGCGCCAGCGCCGGCGCCTTCAGCACGCGCCGCGCTTCGCTTGGCGTCACGCGCACGCTCGGCGCGAGCTCCGTCCAACTCTTTGGCGAGACGTTCACCACGGCCGGTTTCAACCTCGTTGCGCCCGAGCGCCGCGGTTCGATCGACGAACCCGCGGCGAGCAACCATAGCGCGTTCAACATCCGCGCCCGCACGCGCCTCGGCGAAAACCTCGAAGCGACGGTGACTGCCCGCACCTTCGAGGAAATTCGGCACAACGGCACGCCCTACCAACGCAACGGCTCGCGCAGTCACTTCGCCGCCGTGGGCCTGAGCGGTGCGGTCACGGCCGCTTTTACTTGGAACGCGAGCGCATACGCCCAGCGCGGCAGTTTCGCCAGCACGTTCAGCTCAATCAACGTCACGCGCACTGCCGAAACGCCCGCCAGCGACCAATTCGCCGTACCGTCCCGCGCGAACGGCGCCGCCTGGTCCGGCACATGGTCACACGCGGCGGAGGGGAAAACCTCTTTCGGTCTCGATGCCCGCACCGTAAGAGGCGAGACGCAGGAAAATTTTACGTTCACTAACGGCGCCTACACGCGCCAACGCTTCGCCGGCGGCCGGCAAGCCTTCGCCGGACTCTTTGCGTTGCACGAGCAAGCGCTCGCCCGCGATCTCACCCTGACCTTTGGCGCACGGCTCGATGATTGGCGCGAGACCGACGGACATCGGCGCGAATCGATCAACGCCACGGGCGCACTCGCGCGCGATGATCACTTCACCGATCAACACGGAGTCGAATTCAGCCCCAGCGCCGGGCTCGTCTGGCGCACCACGTCTGAACTCCGGCTGCGTGCGGCCGCGCAGCGAGCGTTTCGACGTCCGACGCTCAACGAACTTTATCGCCCCTTCCGCGCGGGCTCGACCGTGACCGAAGCGAATCCCGCGCTACGCACCGAACGCGTGACGAGCACGGAAGTCGGCGCCGATTGGACGCACGGCGACTTCGGGCTTACTGGCGCAATTTTTTGGAGCGATCTCCGCGATGCCGTGGGCAACGTCACCCTCGCGCGTGGCCCAGGCACCTTTCCGATTGTCGGTACGCTCGCCGCCGGCGGCCTCGGCCGCCAACGCCTCAACCTCAACTCGATCCACGTGCGCGGCATCGAATTTTCGACGAACTATCGACTCAACGAGCGGCTGCGTTTTACCGCCGAAGCGTTGTGGAATGATGCGAGCGTGCGCCGAGCGGAAGTCGCCCCAGCGCTCGAGGGCAAACGGGTCGCCCAGGTACCGCGCCACACCTTGACCTTTGGAGGTACTTGGCGCTTGCCCGGTGGCATTACGCTAACGCCACGCCTGCGCTGGATTGGAGCACAATATGAAGACGATGAAAACACGCTACGGCTCGGCGAGGTCGCCGTGATCGATTTAGGCGTGGTTTATCCGATCGGGCGCGGCTGGGAGCTTTTCCTTACGGGTGAAAATCTGGGGAACGCCCGGATCGAAACCGGCCGTAGCGCCGACGGAGTGGTTAATACCGGAACACCGCATCTTGGACTGACAGGCGTGAGAGGTACGTGGTAATTTAGAAAAAAAGCGCCCGGCATTGAGTGGGCAGTGGGAAGTGACCCATATAATCCCGTCCCGTCTACAGCCACCCCATACGAGGTACAAAGCCAGCCGAAGTATCAAACCGGCGGGCGAAATCCGCTGTGAGCTGAAAACCCCCTCTGTTGGCATTACGGGCCTAAGGGAGTCTCGGTCCTTTAGGGCCGGGAGTAGGTCAATTAAAGTAGCCGCGCCCTTAGGTTGCGGCGCTACCCTTAAGCGGCGCAAAGTCCAAAAAATTAGAGCTGTTGGTATTACTCGGCGAAATAGGCCTTGCGCGAGCCGGCGGGCGACTTTAGCCAAAAAGAGGTATTCGCTTTAGACTACTTTTGGTGCCGCTCAAACCCCTTCGGCCTTCGACTATCCGTGAACTACACTCGTATTCCCACCCCACTCGCAGCACTTCGCTGCGCTCTGATCTACTCCTTCGTGGCCGGCATGCTGGCCGCCCAAGACGTAAAAAAGTCCGAGGAGAGCCAAGACCCAGCCGCGCCCAAAAAGCTCGAGGTCTTCGAGGTCACCGGCTCCCGCGTGAAGCGCCTCGACTATGAGACCGCCTCGCCAGTCGTGACCTACTCAGCCCAAGCGATCGAGGACAAGGGCTACGCCACGCTCGGCGAATTTGTGCAGAGCCTGCCCTACAACAACAGCACGGCGGTTTCCGAGTTCACGACGGGCAGCTTCATTACCGGCGCCGCCACCATTAATCCGCGCGGGCTGGGGTCAAACCGCTTGCTCACCTTGGTCAACGGCCGCCGCGGCGTGCCCTATGCGCTCGCCAACAGCTCCAGCGGCACCCCTCAGACGGTCTTTAATTTCAACAGTGTGCCCCAAGGGGCCATCGACCGGCTCGAATTTCTGAAGGATGGTGCCTCCGCCCTCTACGGCTCCGACGCCATCAGCGGAGTGATGAACATCATCCTTAAAAAGACCTACGAGGGCTCCTCGGTTGATTTTTCGGTTGGGAGTAGTCTGCGGCACGACACCCTGCGCAAGACGCTGAATATTTTTACCGGCGTGTCCAAGAACGGCTGGGAATTCACGGCCGGCCTGACCGTGCAGACGCGAAATGCGAGCTTCATCAAAGACTATGGTGTCACGACGACGAACTACACCTACCTCGGGCAGAAGGGTCAGAACATGACCAGCACCATTTTCTTACCGTCCTACCTGTCGCTCACAGCCGCCCAGGCCACGGCTTCGGGCCTCGGCACCGCCGCTGGATTCTATATCATCCCAAACGGCGCGCCCACGGCGAATCCCACCAAGTCCAGCTTCACCTATATCGGCACCTCGTCTGCTGGGATCCCCAATTCCAACCGCTACGATTTTGCCAACGTCACCCAACTCATGCCCTCCAGCGAGAGCGGTGGCACCAACGTCAGCATCAGCCGCGTCTTGAATCCCAACGTGACGTTTTTTGCTGATGGGATGTATAGCCGGGGTCTGACCCACTACGAACTCCAGCCCTACGGCTTCACCACGACGCTTGCCGGACTCACCCTACCGGCGACCAATCCCTACAATCCCACGGGGCTGAATCTCGCGGTCACTACCTCAACCGCGCCCTTCACCTACCGCAGCTCGGTTTTGCCGCGACGAGAAGTGAAGACCACCACAATTTCTGGCGTGGCGGGATTGCGCGGCATCGTTCTTAATAAATGGAATTGGGAAGCCGCCGTCAGCTACGGCCAGAACGAGTCCACCCGCGATTCCGACCTAATTGACTCGACGACTTTTCAGAATGCCCTAAACGGCACCACGCGGCAGACGGCGTGGAACCCGTTCGGACCCTCCGACAATCCCAACCTTGATCGCAGTCTGTACACCAGCTCCCGCGGCAACGACGGCAAGATCCAGAGCCTCGGCTATGATGCCAATATCAACGGCACCTTGCTGCAGCTGCCTTGGCGGGGTGGCGGTAGCCTTGGGCTCGCAACGGGAGTTGAGCACCGTGACGACAAGCTCCGCTCGATTCCCGAGGCCAGTAACTTCCTCGGTTACTCGGGCGTTCCTTCCTACAAGGGCAGTCGCAACTCTAATTCGTTCTACGTTGAGGCAACGGCTCCGGTCCAGAAGTGGCTCGAATTTCAGGTGGCCGGCCGCCACGAGCGCTACAGCGATTTCGGCAACACCACCAAGCCGAAGTATGGTGCCAAGCTCCGTCTGCCAAGCAACCGCGTCGTCAATGTCATCCTGCGCGGCTCCTACTCCGAGTCGTTCAAGGCACCTGACCTCGGCCAGCTCTACGCGCCGCAGTCGAACGCCGTCACGACCGCGAGCCTGCTCGATCCACTGCGGCCGCAGGACGCCGCCCGTCAGCTGCCCACCCGCGTCGGCGGCAATCCGAACCTCAAGCCCGAAGAGGGCAAGGTGCAGTATGGTGGCGGGGTCTTTGAGGTACCCTCGGTCAAGGGCCTAAGTTTCAGCGTCGATTACTTCGACACCCAGATCACCAACGTTATCAGCTCCCTTAGCGCGACCTACCTGCTCTCTGCTGAGGGCCTGCGTTTGTTCCCCAACGCGGTCGAACGCGACAACTCGGTTGGAAATCCCGGTCCGATCGTTCGCATCGCCTCCATCTCGAACAACCTCGGCTTACAGCTCTTCCGCGGTCTCGACTACGGCGTGCGCTACATAATCCGCAACACGCGCACCGGCAACTATACCTTCACGGCCGATGTTCAGCAGGTGATCAAGAAAGGCTCCGACGCTGGGACTGGGGCAGGCTTTTACGATAACACCGGCCTCGCCTTCGATATCAGGTGGCGCTATAATTATAGCATCGGCTGGAGCTACAAAAACTGGAGTGCGCGCACGGCGGTGGATGTCGTAGGCAAGTTTTTCAACGACAACTGGACCACCGCCGGCTGGGGTGAAAATGTCTTCACCTTGGTCAACCCGTCGGTCAGCTACCGCGGCTTCAAGCGCACCACCGTCACTCTCGGCGCGACCAACGTCTTTGACACGCGGCCACCCCCGAACGGCTTCCGCAATCTTGGCTTTGACGACCGTATCTACGGTGCCGGCGCCCTCGGTATCGCCGGATCGCTGCGGGTGCGAAAGGAGTTCTAACCGGTTGCCGCTCTGCTGCTGATTTCCCTGCGCGTGCTTCCTTCCGGAGAACGCGTGAGGCCATGACTTGCATCCGCCCCGGAAATTGCGCCGTATATCAAAAGTTAGAACGCCCCATGCTGTGCAAATATTTCCTTTTTCTGGAATATGGTAAACCCTTATCAGTTATTTTTAAATAGAATTTAGTTATCGACATTTTCCGTTTTCTGGAAAACGATAAGACATGATATCGCAAGACGTAGTGGTCGCTCTCAAGCTGCTGGAATCGCCCCAGTGGCCGGGATTCGCACGCCTGTCCGAAGCACTCAGGATGAGCCTTTCCCAAGTGCACCGCTCGATCGCGCGGTTGAGTGAGTCGCGTTTATTTGTGAAGTCGGAGCAGACCATCCAACGAGCGAATCTCGTGCGATTTATTGTCCACGGACTGCCTTTTGCTTTCCCCGCGCGGCTCGGCGAGGTCACTCGAGGGATTGCGACGGCGTGGGCGTGTCCGGAGCTGAAAGACACCAGTCTTTCTAGTCTGGTCTCTGATGATCTCCCTCCCGTCTGGCCGGATAGCGACGGCAAGATCAAGGGCCGCGCAATCGAGCCGCTGCACGATGGGGTGCCAATTGCTGTGAAGAGCGACAAGGAGTTGTATGCGTTGCTCTCGCTCATCGATGTGTTGCGGGTCGGGCGTGCGCGGGAACGCGAGTTCGCTGAAGCCGAGCTGCAAAGGAGGATCCTAAATGTCCGTTCCTAACCTTGGCGCCATGCGGGCCGTGGCGGAGCGGCTTGATCGCGTTAGGCTTCCTTATGCCTTCGTCGGAGGATCCGTCGTGAATCTATTGATCGATCATCCGGAGCTGACGCCGGCCCGACCAACCGATGACGTGGATGTCATCATCGAAATCATTTCGGGTGCGAGATACTCCGATGTGGAAGCCAGGCTACGAGCGGTCGGCTTCAGCCACGACATGCAGCCAGGAGCCCCAAAGTGTCGTTGGATGCTTGGCCCCTTGACCGTCGATATCATGCCAACAGAAGGAGCAGCCCTTGGACTGAATACAGCTTGGTTTGCGGAAGCGCTGGCCAGTTCAAGGTTACAAACCGTCGCGCACTCTGAGTTCCGGCTCATTTCGCCGGTCGCATTTCTCGCGACAAAGTTCACCGCCTTCCTGGACCGGGGTGATCGGGATTATTATGGCAGCCATGATCTGGAAGACTTCATCACCGTCGTCGACGGCCGTGCCGAAATCGTGGCGGAAGTGGGCCGCGCACCGCTCGGCCTACGTCGATTCGTGATTACCAGCATCCGGCAGTTGCTATCTGATTCAAGATTCCGCGATGCGCTGCCCGGACATTTGCCGCCGGAAGAGGAAGACCGGATTGTTCTCCTCCGCCGCAAACTCGAAGGCATTGCGAACCTTTCCCTGCTGTTGGAATGAGCCCGTTCGGGAGGGAAATTTATTCCCGTCAAATCTTGGTTCCAATGTTACGTGGGAGATCACGTGCCCAAACGTCGACGGATTCTCCTGTCCGAGGCCGCCGCATTGATCTCCATAGGTTGCGCAAGACCTATGGCACCATGCTGGCTGTAGCTGGCGTCTCGCCGCGAGTAGCGATGGAGCTGATGCGCCACTGCGACATGAAGCTGACCATGGGCGTCTACACCGATGTCGCTCAATTGCCCATGATCGCCGAGGCAGCACGTCTGCCGTCGTCGAGCCTGCCGAACATTTCGGTGGAAGGGATTTCACCCCCAGCCAAAAACGAACAAGGTTCACAAGGAGCCTCACAAAGAGGTGCACAAACAGGGGTCGCGGCAGGTCCCGGCGTGTCGTCGCCTGACGCGACCGATCAAAATTCAGCACTCTGTAATCCTCTGGAAATTGACGCTTTAGGGCACAAAAAAACGCCCTGTGACATCACAGGACGCTTTCTTAAAATGGAGCGGGCGAAGAGACTCGAACTCTCGACATCTTCCTTGGCAAGGAAGTGCTCTACCAACTGAGCTACACCCGCAAACTGGAGGGGTAGAAGTAGGCCGAGATTGGTCACCGTCAACAGCAATTTTACAAACACCCCAATCTCTAATTGGCCCAACGCCTTCCATCACTTACTGCCCCCTAGCTTAAGGCCCGCGCCGGATTTAGTTATTTATCAGTGACGTCGAGCTCAGGCCATTGGGTAAGTTTACGATGCAAGGTCCGGCGACTCACGCCCATTAAGGCGGCGGCTTTGGTGCGATTGCCGCGCGCTTTGATCAACGCTTCGCGCAGCAGGAGTTTTTCGTTCACTTCCACCGAGAGAGACGGGCTGGTAGAACCGCTGGTGCTGACAGATGCAGGAACTGAACCAGTCGAGCGAGCGCCATCGGGCGAGGCAAGCAAACCGCGGAACTTAGGATCCAGGTCATACTCGGTGAGTTTGCCGCCGCGGCGAAGGACGACGGCATTTTCGCAAAAATTACGGAGTTCGCGGATATTACCAGGCCAAGCATAGGCTTTAAGCGTGGCGATGGCGCCGGGCTCGAGCGTGAGTAGCGGGTGGCCGTTTTCCGCCGAGAAAACCTTCAAGTAATGCGCCAGCAGTGCGGGGATATCATCGGGACGGGCGCGCAGGGGCGGGAGCTCGATCCTTACGACGTTGAGCCGGAAAAAGAGGTCTTCGCGGAATTTGCCTTCGCGCACCATGGCCTCGAGTTGGCGATTGGTGGCAGCAACGAG
>Ga0214919_10010893_pt1 | contig 11423 bp, 12 predicted proteins | sample LL1503_MetaG_FD_177994 | JGI IMG/M metagenome (GOLD analysis project Ga0214919, IMG submission 177994) | Freshwater microbial communities from Lake Lanier, Atlanta, Georgia, United States - LL-1503 | ecosystem: Environmental > Aquatic > Freshwater > Lake | place: USA: Georgia | collected...
GCGCCAGGGATAAAAGATTCATTGGTATGTTTAGCGTTAATTTCGTTTACTACGCTTTGATTACGTCCCCAAAGCAATACTTCATTTCCAGCGTCGCAGAGCACTTGGCTTAGCGTAGTTCCCCAAGCTCCCGAGCCAATTACTGAAACAGTTGTCATTAATTTTGCTTCTTAGCTTTTTTGAAATTTCCGATTCTTGGTAGATCTGATTTTTTAGGATCGAATTTAACTTTAGGTGCGGTCTCGCCACGAATGCCTTCTAATAGTGAAGTAATTGCATCCATCACGTAATCAGTCGCCTCCTCAAGTGCAATCGGATCTTCAACTTTCCCTTGCCACTTTGAAAAATCTAGCGGTTCTCCGACTCGGATAGAAATTTTGGTACGCGGGAAGAATTTTATTTTCTTGCTATATGGCGGCAGAACCCGCTCTGGACCCCATTGCGCACATGGAATAACGGGTGCGCCAGTTAATAGCGCAAGTTTTACTACGCCACTCTTCCCGCGCATCGGCCATAAATTTTCATCACGAGTAAGTGTGCCTTCTGGAAAAACACCGAGTAAATGTCCGGCTTTTAAAACTGCAATCGCGTGTTCATAAGCTTTTGCTGCATTTGGTGACTGGCGATCGACTGGAATTTGGCCAGCGCCACGAATAACGGTACCGATGATCGGAATTTTAAAAACACCCATCTTTCCTAAATATCTTGGCGCTCTGCCGTTATTAAAAAGAAAATGTGTGAAAGTCAGCGGATCAATATAAGAAAGATGATTGCAAACAACGATTGCGGCGCCACTCTTTGGTAATTTCTCGCCACCTTGCCAATCCTTTTTTGCAATTAAATTTAGAAGTGGCCGGATTACATTGGCGCCAAATTGGAACCAAGGATTGCTGCCAAGTGGATTACCTTTTGGCGGCTCATAAATAACCATGCTTAGAGCCTAAATCAATTTCGTCTTTAAAAAAGAAAAGAGCCACGATTTCTCGTGGCTCTTTAATTTAATACTATTACTTGCGCTTCTTAGCGGCTTTCTTAGCCTTTTTAGGAGCGGCTTTCTTTGCCTTTTTTGCAACTTTCTTAGCTGCCTTTTTAGGAGCGGCTTTCTTTGCAACTGGCTTTACAACTGGAGCTGGCTTTGGGGCTGGCTCAAGCTTGCGCATGCCTGCGATGGTCTCTTTGAGAGCCTTTGCAGGAAGGAAACGTACCTTCTTGCTTGCCTTAATTTGAATGGTTTCGCCTGTGAAAGGGTTGCGACCTTTACGAGCTTTGCGATCGACTTTCTTGAACTTACCGAAATCATTAATCGTTACATCTTCACCTTTATGGATTGTACGAACGATTGAATCGAAAACGATATCTACAGCGTGTGCAGCTTCTTTTTTGCTTCCGTTGAAATGCGGAGCCAACGAAGCAATGAACTGGGTCTTGTTCATTTAAATTCCCCTTATATTTACGCGTAAAGTTAAGCATTCGCTTAACGCTGGTTACAATTTACGCAAGAAAATCAAGGTTTTACCGCATTAACTGCGGTGTGTCGCAATAAGATAATTTAAAAAAGCACACTTTTTATGCGTAAAAAACTCTCAATTACAGGTTTAGAGTTGTATGAAAAAAGTTTATTCAGCCAAGGCGGGTAGCGTTTTAGGCTTAAATTTCGCTCTTTTTTCCTCAAAACTAGTTACAACATCGCTATGACGAAGTGTTAAACCGATGTCATCTAGGCCCTCCATTAAACGCCAACGCGTGTAATCATCGAGTTCGAAGGTGCAAACGACATTGCCATAAGAAACAGTTCGACTTTCTAAATCTACCGTTAATTGCGTTTTCGGATCGGTTTCAATTGCGAGCCAGATCGCCTCTACCTCTACTTGGGGAAGTATCACGGTAATAAGTCCACCTTTTAGCGAATTACCTCGAAAAATATCGGCAAAACGGCTTGAAATTACCGCTTTAAATCCATAATTTTGCAAAGCCCAAACTGCATGTTCGCGCGAGGAACCAGTTCCAAAATCTACACCAGCAACTAAAATTGAAGCGTTTTTATATTCAGGCTTATTCAAAACAAAATCCGGATCGTTACGCCAAGCGGAAAAAAGGCCATCTTCAAAACCGGAACGGGTGACGCGTTTTAGATATACCGCCGGAATTATCTGATCAGTATCAACATTGCTCCGACGAAGTGGAATTGCACTTCCGGTATGGCGAATGAATTTTTCCATGTTCTGTTCTCTCCTTTTTCTGCTCTTACAAATCTGCTGGTGATGAAAGGGTCCCGCGCAACGCTGTTGCTGCGGCTACCAATGGACTTACTAGATGGGTTCGACCACCTTTTCCTTGACGACCTTCAAAATTTCGATTGCTCGTCGATGCCGAACGCTCTCCAGGCTTCAATTGATCTGGGTTCATACCAAGGCACATAGAGCAACCAGCATTTCGCCATTCCGCGCCAGCGTCAATGAAAACCTTATCCAAGCCTTCGGACTCTGCTTGTAATCTAACTCGAGCTGAACCAGGGACCACCAACATTCTTAACGAACTGGCAATCTTCTTGTTTTTAATTATCGCTGCGGCAGCACGCAAATCTTCAATACGGCCGTTAGTACAAGAACCCAAGAAAACCGTATCGATTTTAATTGATTTTAAAGGAGTTCCAGCAGTCAAATCCATATAAACCAGAGCTCGTTCTGCGGCGCCACGGGCTTCGGCATCCGCAATATCTGCCGGGTTTGGCACATTGGAGTTAAGCGGTAAGCCTTGACCAGGGTTTGTTCCCCAAGTTACAAATGGTGCAAGTTCATTAGCATCTAAATTAATTTCCACATCAAACTTTGCATCCGCGTCAGTTACTAAAGTTGACCAATAAGCAATCGCGCTATCCCAATCCGCGCCTTTTGGAGCGTGTGGTTTACCTTTTATATAATTAAATGTGGTCGCATCTGGTGCGATCAAACCTGCCCTAGCGCCAGCTTCGATCGACATATTACAGATGGTCATACGACCTTCCATGGAAAGTTCGCGAATTGCGCTACCGCGATATTCAAGAACATAACCTTGTCCACCACCGGTGCCAATTTTTGCAATGATTGCCAAAATAATGTCTTTGCTTGTGACGCCTGGCTTTAATTTTCCTTCAACATTAATCGCCATTGTTTTCGGAGGTGCCAATGGCAGAGTTTGGGTTGCCATAACATGTTCAACTTCGCTGGTGCCGATGCCAAATGCAAGCGCACCAAACGCGCCATGCGTTGAAGTATGCGAATCGCCGCAAACTATTGTCATGCCAGGTTGAGTCAATCCAAGTTGTGGGCCAACGACATGCACGATGCCCTGTTCAATATCGCCAAGTGAGTGAATCCGAACGCCAAATTCAGCACAATTTTTCCGCAAGGTATCGACTTGTAGCTTTGAGACTGGGTCTGCAATTGGTTGGTCAATGTTCTGAGTTGGTGTGTTGTGATCTTCGGTTGCAATAGTTAAATCAGGGCGGCGAATTTTTCGATTTGTTAAGCGGAGGCCATCAAATGCCTGCGGGCTAGTTACCTCATGGATCAAATGGAGGTCGATATAAAGTAAATCCGGTTCGCCATCTGCGCGACGAACTACATGATCTATCCAAATCTTTTCCGCTAACGTCTTACCCATTTTTATCCAATCTAAATTTAACTTGCTTCTCATATCCTGAGATGGCATTATCAGAGTATGGACAAGAAGAATAGCGGAGTCGGCGTACTAGATAAAGCCGTACGAATTCTTGCCGTTTTAGAATCTGGGCCACACTCGCTCGCTGAATTGGTAACTGCAACCGGAATTGCCCGCCCAACTGCGCATCGATTGGCCGTTGCGCTCGAATTTCATCGTTTAGTAGCACGGGATTTAACCGGTCGCTTTATTTTGGGACCTCGGTCCGGAGAATTAAGCGCATCTGCTGGCGAAGATCGATTGCTAGCTGCAGCAACTCCCGCGCTAATAACGCTACGCGACGCAACTGGCGAAAGTGCGCAACTTTATCGCCGTCAAGGTGACCAACGAATTTGTGTAGCTGCGGCAGAACGTGTTTCTGGTTTAAGAGATTCGGTTCCAATTGGCGCTGCATTTACTATGCAAGCTGGTTCTGCTGCTCAAATACTTTTAGCATGGGAAGAAGCCGATAAGTTACATCGCGCACTTACAAATGCAAGGTTCACCGCTGCACATTTATCTGCAGTTCGCCGACGAGGTTGGGCACAATCTATTGGTGAACGTGAACCCGGGGTAGCTTCGGTTTCAGCACCGGTGCGCGGACCAAATAATAAAGTAATCGCAGCCGTAAGCATTAGTGGACCAATCGAACGATTAGGGCGACAACCGGGAAGAATTCATGCAGCTGCAGTAGTTGCGACTGCTGCTCGCCTTAGCGAAATAATTTCCAAAAAATAAATTAGTAATAAAACTTTGTAGCCCCGACGGGATTCGAACCCGCGTAGCTGGCTTGAGAAGCCAGAGTCCTAGGCCACTAGACGACGGGGCCGTACTTATTAAATTTTATCGCTGGGGTACCAGGACTCGAACCTAGACAAGCTGAACCAGAATCAGCTGGGCTGCCAATTACCCCATACCCCAATGTTGCAAGGCAAGGATACCCTGAAAAAGTTAAGCTAAATTGCGTTTTTTATGCGTGTAATTGCGCGTTCTTTACCAAGCAATTCCATAGATTCAAAAAGTGGTGGTGAAATGTGGCTACCAGTTACCGCAATTCTTACTGCACCAAATGCAATTCTAGGTTTCAATCCCATTTCATCAATTAAAACTGCGCGGAGCGCCGCATCAATTGATAAATGGTTCCAAAGTGTTAGAGGTTCTAGCGCTGCTAGCGATCGGCGCAATACATCTTTAGATACCTCGTCTGAAATCTTCTCCTTAGATTCACCTTCAATTTCAACGCTTTCTCCAAATAAAAACTTAACCATTTGAGGAACTTCAGAAAGCTTTGCAATTCGCTCTTGGATAATTGGCAAAACTGACTTAATAACTGCTTTTTCAGAATCGGTGCCGGAAATGATGCCTGCCTTAATCACAAATGGCAAAGCACGGCTCAAGAAATCATCAATATCGAGCACACGAATTTTGTCACCGTTGATAGCTTCCAATTTTTTCATATCGAATCTTGCAGGCGAACTATTAACGCGCTCTACTGTGAATAGTTCAGTCAACTCTTGCATAGTTACATTTTCACGGTCATCGCCAGGTGACCAACCTAAAAGCGCTAAGTAATTGCAAATAGCTTCAGGCAAGAATCCAGCATCTCGATACCAAGCAATCGAAACTTCGCCATTTCGCTTTGATAACTTGGTGTTATCTTGACCCATCACAAACGGTAAATGCGCAAATATTGGATAATCTTCGGGAGCAATGCCCATTGCTTGGTAAACCCGAATCTGTCGCGGCGTAGAAGATAACAAATCTTCTCCTCGCAAAATATGCGTAACTTTCATTAATACATCATCAACAGCAACTGCAAGGGTGTAAAGCGGAGAACCATCAGCCCTAGCAAGTACAAAATCTGGCACAAATTTATGTTCGAAAACTAAATCGCCACGAATTGCGTCATTGAAATGCGTTTCACCATCTGGCATTCGCATTCGAGTAACTGGTTTACGACCTTCACTTTCATATTTCGAAATGTCGCTCGGTGAAAGATCTCGACATTTTCCATCATATCCAGGCGCTAAATTCGCAGCTCTCTGGGATTCACGCCGAGCTTCTAACTCTTCGGTGCTGCAGTAACATCGGTAAGCGTCGCCATTATCTAGAAAAGTTTGCGCCCATTTTGCATAAATATCTAACCGTTGTGATTGCAAATATGGCCCATTAGGTCCGCCAACTTCGGGACCCTCATCCCATTGCAATCCAAGCCAGCGCAAGGTATCAATTGCAGCTGCGATGTATTGATCGGTAACACGCTCCCGATCGGTATCTTCAATTCTAAAAATGAATTTGCCGCCAGTATGTCGAGCATAAGCCCAATCAAATAGCGCGGTTCTAATATTTCCAACGTGTAAGTCACCAGTCGGTGATGGTGCGAACCGAACTCGAATCTCTTTTGCTGTCGAATTGTTAGCCACGGAGCGAAACCCTATTAGTAAGTGTGCCCAAACCTGCAATTGAGATTGCAACTTCCCCATTTTGGTTTAAAGGGCCAATCCCTGCTGGAGTGCCAGTCAAAATCACATCTCCCGGAAGCAGCGTCATTACATTTGTCACAAATTCAATTATTTCAGGAATTTTGAAAATCATGTCGGAGAGTTTGGCGCTTTGCTTAAGTACGCCATCAACTGTTGCCGTTATCTCTTGATCTCCAGGTTGGAAATCAGTATCAATCCACGGCCCAAGTGGACAGAAAGAATCAAAGCCTTTTCCTCTAGTCCATTGGCCATCTTTTTTCTGCAAATCCCGCGCAGTTACATCATTTGCGATCGTATATCCGAAAATCACATCTTTAATGCGTTCCTTTGGAACTTCTTTACAAATCTTGCTTATTACAATGGCAAGTTCTGCCTCATGGTCAACTCGATCGCTCATCCTTGGCCATTGAATCAAATCATTTGGTCCAATTACCGAAGTGTTTGGTTTTAAAAAAATAATTGGCTCTTCCGGAACATCACTTCCCATTTCGGCTGCGTGATCGGCATAATTTTTACCGATACAAACAACTTTGCTTCGTGGAATTACCGGCGCTAATAACCGTACATCTCGCAATTGCACAGTTGCATCTAACTTATGAATTCCGGCATAGAGTGGATCGCTGGCGATTGCTCGAATTGTGGTTTCATTTTCGAGTACACCAAAATGTGGATCTGTTCCAAGCGGAGATCCAGTTGGTGGCGTAAATCTAACAATGCGCATTGGCGCAGTCTAGTGCAGGTTTTTTACAACGATTGCTTCGTCGTCGCTTCCGAACTGTTTCGTTCGACGAGAATTGTTCCGATGCGGTGTCTACGACCGATAATTCGCTCTGCAGTAATTTGCCAACCGTGCAATGTAAGAGTGCTTCCTGGAATTGGCACGCGACCAAGTATTTTTGCCATGTAACCACCAATAGTGTCTACATCTTCTTGTTCTTCTTCAGATAACTCTATTTTTAGATATTCTGCTAAATCCTCTAAATGTAACCGGGCAGATGCTCGCCCTTGATTTTCATTAATCCATTCAAATTCGTCTAGATCGTCATCGTATTCATCAGCAATTTCGCCAACAATCTCTTCCAAAATATCTTCGATAGTTATTAGCCCGGCAGTGCCACCGTACTCATCCACCACGATTGCTAAATGGATTTGATCGCGTTGCATCTCTTTTAGTAATTCTGATGCAGTTTTAGTTTCTGGAACAAAAGTTGCATTACGTAAGTGTTCTTCAACTTTCTCACTTTGTTCTGCGTCATGATATTCATGACTTCGGAGTGCTAAATCTTTTACATAAGCAATACCAACAATTGTGTCTAAATTCTCATCAATTACTGGAATTCGCGAGAACCCAGATCTTAGTGCGAGTGAAAGCGCTTGCCGCAATGATTTAGAACGTTCAATCCAAACCATCTCAGTTCGCGGAACCATCAACTCACGAACTAACGTGTCACCTAATTCAAAAACGGAGTGAATCATTTCATGTTCAGATTCTTCTACTAACCCGCGTTCATGCGCCTGATCTACTAGATCTCGCAATTCTGCTTCTGAAGCGAATGGACCGGTTCGAAATCCACGACCTGGCGTGATTGCATTTCCAATCGCAATTAATAGCGTAGTTACTGGACCAAGTATTTTCGCTAAGAAATAAGCCACATATGTAGCTGGAACTGCCCAAGCGCTTGCGCGTTGTTTGCCTAAAGTTCTTGGACCGACGCCAACTACTACATATGAAAGTACCAGCATTGTGGCTATTGCAGTGGAAATTGCTAGCGCACTGCTTTCAAATATCTGGAGAAATCCTTCTGCGACAAAAACAGTTGCTGTAAGTTCGCAAGCTTTTCTAACTAGCAAAACTACGTTCAAATATCGGGCTGGCTCATTAATGACTTTTCGTACTAAAGCTGCTCGTTTTGGAGATTTTTCAGCAATATGATCAACTGCCACGCGTGAAATCGTGTTGATTGCAGATTCACTTCCAGCTAAAAAACCAGCAAATGCTAAAAGTGCAAATACTTCAATAATTGTTATTGGGTTCATTAGGCACGCCATTTTGCTAATAGGTCGTCTTGTAATTTAAACATAACTCGTTCTTCGTTTGGAATCGCATGGTCGTATCCGAGCAGATGCAAAATTCCATGCGTAGTTAGAAGTTCTATTTCAGATTGCGCAGAATGATTTGCTAACTCTGCCTGCTTTTCCGCAATAGTTGGGCATAAAACAATATCCCCAATTAAACCTGGGCCATTGGAAGCGGAATTTGGTTTTATTTCATCCATTGGGAATGAAAGTACATCGGTAGGGCCTGGTTCATTCATCCATTGAACATGTAAGGAAGTCATCTCGGCTTCATCAACACAAGAGATGCTAAGTTCAGAATCTGGATGCACGCCCATATCTTTAATTACGAATTGCGCTAGCGAAATAATCGCAACTTCATCACAATGAGAGCTGGTGTGATTAATAAATTCGATTGTCATATTCGTCACCGCGCGCGGTTAACGTTCACTTCTCCCCGGCTTAATTGAGGTTCTGATAGCCCTAGGTGAAGTTGCTGTTGCAGCATCCCAAGCGCCATAAGCATCAACGATCTGACTTACCAATCGATGCCTTACTACATCATCTGAGAAGAGCTCAACAAAGGAGATATCTTCTACATTTTCTAGAATTTCGCTAACAATTCTTAAGCCCGATTGTGTGCTATTTGGTAGATCAATTTGCGTAACATCTCCAGTAACAACCATTCTTGAACCAAAACCCAAGCGAGTTAAAAACATTTTCATCTGTTCTGGAGTCGTGTTCTGCGCTTCATCTAAAATAATGAATGAATCATTTAAAGTTCTGCCGCGCATATATGCAAGCGGGGCAACTTCAATTGTCCCGGCAGCCATCAGGCGTGGGATCGCATCTGGATCAATCATCTCGTGTAGCGCATCAAATAGTGGACGCAGGTATGGATCAATTTTTTCATGAAGCGTTCCAGGTAAGAATCCAAGACGCTCACCTGCTTCTACTGCAGGGCGAGTAAGAATAATTCGATTAACTTGTTTTGCTTGCAAAGCTTGGATTGCTTTTGCCATTGCAAGATAAGTTTTTCCAGTTCCAGCTGGGCCAATTCCAAACGTAATTGTTGAACGGTCGATCGCATCTACATACTTTTTTTGATTAGCGGTTTTTGGTCTAATTGTCTTCCCGCGGTTACTTAGAATATTTAACGATAAGACTTCGGCTGGATGCTGAGTGACATCGCCAATAACCATTGCAATAGATCGACGAACCGCATCTTCAGTAAGGAGTTGACCAGATCTGATAATTGTAATTAATTCAGATATCAAACCTTGAAACTGTGCGACATCGCCAGGTTCACCGCGCAATATGAATTCGTTTCCACGAACCGTTATTGCTAAATGAGAATAGGATTTTTCTAGAAGTCTAAGGAAAAGATCTTGAGGTCCAGTTAGCGCAACCATGGGAATAGCGCTCGGGATTGTTAATACGGTGCGATCCATTACCGCAACCTTAATGGAACTTTCTCAAATTGGTATTTTGAAGCCTAGCCCGGCGGCCAACTAAGCGGACGCCCGCCTAATAAATGTAAGTGGGCATGGAAAACACTCTGTCCAGCTTCAGCACCAGTATTGAAAACGGTCCGATATCCAACTAGGCCCCGAGCATCGGCAATCTCGCCAGCTAAAATAAAGAGATCACTCACAGATGCTGGCTTGTTAATTGCTAATTCTGCCACATTTGGAAAATGAACCTTTGGAACTATTAATACATGAGTTGGCGCTTGTGGTGAAATGTCATTAAACGCTACGGATAATTCGCTTTCGGCCACGATTTCAGCCGGTATCTCTAAACTGACAATTTTGCAGAAAAGGCAAGACATTTTTCCTCCTCACCAAATCTTAAAGGCTGTTTGAATTGCAGCGAGTGCCGCAACGCCTGCATGTGCGGATCTAAATACTGGCACTCCCATTTTAACTAACACTCCACCCATATCTTGCATATCTAGAATTTCCGACTCAGTTAGGCCGCCTTCGGGTCCAATTACAAAAGCAATATTTTTAAATGAATACCCAAGATCAGAAATCAGATTGGTAAAGGTTTTACTTGCTGATTCGTGAAAAACTAAGATTAAATCAAACTCTGCAAATTTAGCCTTTAATTCATTGGTAGTTACCAGGTTTGTCACTTCCGGAATTCGAAATCTTCGCGCTTGCTTACTTGATTCGCGCACATGTAATTTCCATTTGTTTAAACCATCTGATTTATCACTCCACTTTGCAATTGATTTTTGCGCTGCCCACGGAATTATTTGATCGATCCCGCCTTCAGTCAGTAATTCTAAAGTCTCTTTAACCCGATCATTTTTTGGTAATGCTTGAATGCAACTTAACTTAATTTTAGATGGTTCTATTTTCCCAGATTTAGTAATCTCACATGAAATTGATTTTTTACTTCGTTCTTTAACCACTGCTTCAGCCCAATTCCCGCGACCATCCGAAATTAAGATTTCTTCGCCTACTTCAATTCTAAGTACGGTGGCAGCATGATGTCCTTCATCACCATCAATTATCGCAATCCCATTTTCAGGTAATTCTGCGATTATAAAAAGCGTGCGCACTTAATTATCTAATTTCGAAAGGCTTCACGAAATTTGCCGAAGAAACCTGTTTCGTGACGTTCTTTGACAACCCCGCTATTAGCTTTATCGCCACGTGATTCCGCAAATTGACGAAGCAAATCTTCTTCCTTCTTTGAAAGTTTGTTTGGAATAACTACATCGATATGTGCAAATAGATCGCCGCGCCCGGAACCACGTAACTTTGTGATTCCTTTGCCGCGAATTGGCAGAACGCTACCGCTTTGAGTTCCTGGTTTTATTTCGAGTTCGATTTCGCCATCGAGAGTTTCAATCTTCACCTTGCTCCCAAGTACTGCCCCAGTCATTGGCACCGATACTGAAACATGTAAATCATTTCCTTCTCGAACTAAAAAGTTGTGATCAGCAACTTCAATTTCCACATATAAGTCACCGGCTGGTCCGCCACCTGGACCTACTTCACCTTCTCCAGACATTTGAATTCTATTTCCACTTTCAACCCCAGCTGGAATTTTTACATCAATACTTCGTTTGCTTCGTACCCGACCATCGCCTGCACATTCACCACATGGGCTTGGAATCGTTGTACCAAAACCCTGGCAAGCTGCACATGGTCGGCTAGTCAAAACTTGACCGATAAAAGATCGGGTAACTTGCTG
>Ga0214919_10010894_pt1 | contig 11422 bp, 7 predicted proteins | sample LL1503_MetaG_FD_177994 | JGI IMG/M metagenome (GOLD analysis project Ga0214919, IMG submission 177994) | Freshwater microbial communities from Lake Lanier, Atlanta, Georgia, United States - LL-1503 | ecosystem: Environmental > Aquatic > Freshwater > Lake | place: USA: Georgia | collected 2015-03-15
GAGCGAAATCTTACCTACCTCCGCCCCGAAACCGCCCAAGCCATGTTCGTCCAATTCAAAAACATCCTCGAGGTCTCGCGCAAAAAACTTCCTTTTGGAATCGCCCAAATCGGAAAAGCCTTTCGAAACGAGATCAACCCCCGAAATTTTACCTTTCGCTCCCGTGAATTCGAACAAATGGAGGTCGAATTCTTTGTTCGCCCAGCAGAAGGCAAAAAATGGCTCGATCAGTGGTTGGAGGATCGCCTGTCGTGGTACGAATCTATCGGCATTCCTCGGGATAAAATAACGATCCTCGATGTTCCCGAGAAAGATCGCGCTTTCTACTCCCAAGGCACCTACGACCTCCTCTACGCGTTCCCCTTCGGCACCGAGGAGCTCGAGGGAATCGCCTACCGCACCGATTACGACCTGAAACAGCACCAGGAAGCCAGCGGGAAGCCTCTGGAGTATTTTGACGAGGAAACAAAAGAAAAGTTTATTCCCCATGTCGTCGAACCCAGTGCAGGAGTCGACCGCACAACCCTCGCACTTATTTGTGAGGCCTACGACGAGGAGGAAGTCACCGACGAAAAAGGGGGCAAAGAAACCCGGGTCGTCCTCCGCTTTCACCCCAAAATGGCCCCTATCAAGGCAGGGATCTTTCCTCTTCTGAAAAATAAGCCTGAACTCGTTGAAAAAGCGCGAGCCTTAACCCAGGACCTTCGGAAACACTTTGCTGTGTTTTATGATGAGTCGGGCGCAATCGGTCGCAGATACCGTCGCCAAGATGAAGTGGGCACTCCCTTCGGCATCACCGTGGATTTCGAAACCCTTGAAGGAGTGAAGGAGGGTCCGCTCGCCGGCCAAAAAGACACAGTCACTCTTCGACATCGCGATTCGATGAAGCAGGAACGCCTGCCCATCTCAGGCCTACTAGCCCGCTTTCAGGCAGACCTCGCCTAGAGATTATGGCGCGCCGTCGCCCACCCCGCTCCGTCTTGCCTCGTGCGTTCGCTCACCTCGACCTACAGCGTCAACAGCGCCTTGGGGCTCCCGAAATCGTCTACGGGGCAGGAAAAACCGTTTCACAAATCGCAGCAATCATTCGTCGCCTTCACTCCGCTCGCCAACCTGTCCTCACAACCCGCGTGGATTCCATGAAAGCCCGCCAGCTCCGTCGCCTTTTCCCAAAAGGAAAATATCACCCTTCAGCCCAGACGTTCACCCTCCCCCTGGCCAAAACCAAACCGCCCACACATCCATCCCTTCAGGTTGCTATCTGTGCAGCAGGAACCTCCGATCATCCCGTCGCTGAGGAAGCTTTTGTAACTCTCCAATTTCTGGGTCATCGCCCCACTCGCTTTTATGACATCGGCGTGGCAGGGCTCCACCGTACCATCCAACATCTGGATGCCCTCCGCAAACATCATGCCCTCCTCGTGGTTGCAGGAATGGAAGCCGCCCTACCCAGTGTTCTCGGTGGGCTCATACGCACCCCACTCATCGCCGTTCCCACCTCCGTTGGATACGGCGCACACCTCAAGGGAATCACCGCACTCCTCGGAATGCTCAACTCCTGCGCTCCAGGAATTACCGTCGTCAACATCGACAACGGCTTTGGGGCCGCTTACTCGATCCACCGCATGGCCCTAAGCCGTGACATTCATTCCCGCTAAAATCCTCCCTTTCGTCTTCACTGTTTCCTAAGCACAATCACTTCCGTGCCTACGATTCTTTTGGCCCAAGAGGATCCCGATGCCGCAGCCCAGCTGAATGCTCTCCTCCAAGACTTTTTTCCGACCGCACAACTCCAACTCCTCACCGATTTTGCCTCGGTTGCTGAAACTCTCGCCTCAGGCACTCGAACCTCCCTTCTCCTAAGCGAAATCTTCTGGGGCGACACAGATCAGTCCGGACCCCTACTTCTTCTGGCTGAAACATCCCCCGAAACTCCCATCGGAATCGTCAGCCGCTTCGACCTTACCCAAATCCTACCCCCCGCCTATCCCATTCCATGTCTTAAAGCCGACGATCATCTGCCACTCGCAATGGCAGAATTAATGGAAGACTTTTCAGGTCGCTCCTTCGGACCTTACTCACTTCTATCTCCTGCTGGCCCCCACCCTTTGGGTCGCCTCTACTGGGCCAAACATCAACAACTCGAACGCCAAGTACAACTCCTAGTTCCCCCGACAGGTTCCCCCACGTTTTCAAAAAAGATCTGCGCATACGCCCGTCTCAACCACGCCTCCGTCTACTCAATCTATGAGTCGATTCCATCCGATGACCGTATCTTCGTGGCTCTGGAGCCCGTTCTTCACCCCACCCTTCTCCACATTCAAAACCAAAATACCCCACTCACGCTTCTTTCGGGAGCACGCCTCGCGACCACGCTCGCTTCCGTTCTCTCCGAAATGGAATCCTCCTCCATCCCATCCCGACTTCTCGGTCCATACGACTACACTCTCTCCCCCAACGGAACTCCCCGACTCCGAAACCCCGTCGCCTACCCTGGATTACCCGCATCCTCCCATTTTGAAAACTCAAACCAACTCGCATCCCTTCTCGAACCCCTACTTCCCCCATCCCCTCCCACATCCTCTCTTCTCAAGATCCTTCGAAACCCAGGTGCATCCGCCCTCGATCTTCTAATCCAAACGCGGAATTTCGAGCGCCAACTTGCCGATGTCCAAGAAGTCCACGTTCGAGACGAGGAGATCGAAGCCGCGAAAAAGATGGTCCAGGCCCGCATACTACGACGCTGGACAATCGCTGTAGGCTCCCTTGCAGCTGTTGCGTTTTTGACAATCGCCTCGTGGACAATTTACGACCGCCTTTTTCTTGATCTTCCCGGCACGCTCGATCACGAAGAAATTCTCGTTCCGGCAGGGCGTGTTGCCGTTCCAGGCTCAGACATGGATGTACAAGATTTTTATTTGGACCGACATGAAGTCACGATCGGTCAGTACGAAAAGTTTCTCGAAGCACTTCCTAACATTGAAAACTGGAGAACCCTGCTCCCTCCAACGACATCCGGGGCACAATCTAAGGTTGAGGATCTTGAACCCCCCGATTGGAAAGATATTCTGAATCGAGCTCGGAAAGGTGACAAATACAACGGTCAGATCCGTATTACACGCGATACCCCCGTATTTTTTGTGGACTACTCCAGCGCCTACGCTTACGCAAAATGGAAAAACCGTCGTTTACCCACTAAGAACGAATGGCTACGTGCTGCCTCAGGTAACGACCGCCGCCCCTACCCTTGGGGAACAAACTCAAACGCACCAGGCATCAATCTCGCCACGGGGAAAAAGGATTCAGAGCTGAAAACCTACGACCATATGTTGATCGCCGAATCCAATCCTGCCGACATAGGCCCCTTCAAACACTTCGATTTAGGCGGAAACCTCAGCGAATGGGTAGCCTCTCCCAATCCATTTGCCCCCGTTCTTATTGGTGGGAACTTCAGAGACATTTTTCCTGTCTCCAATGCAAAGTCGACCCGAGTTGGAGAATCCACCACAGGGGCCCCCTTTATCGGGTTCCGCACCGCCCGTTCTCCTTAGTTTCTCTTGGGACCGTACGTCAGATCGTTCGGAGTGCCTTCTCAAGCTCTTCAGATTTTTGCATCGGCTTTCGACACACTCCCCCTTCACATAAATAAGCCGTTCCCCCTCTTGTCTCTTTTTCAATCTTTCGGACAAATTCACTCGGATGATCCTCGCTCGCCCCCGTGATCAATACATCAGGTCGATAAACATCCCCCACAACCTCAAGGAATTTTTCACGATTTGCCCCAGCTAAGATCAATCGAGTAGAAGGTTCTCCGATTCGTTGCAGGGCCATCAAGCCGTGGGGGACCGCCTGGGGCAACCTTCTCATCCTCTCGCCTAACCAATCAATAATTCTCCTAGCCGCACTCTCCCACTCCACCTGATCCGTTAGTCGTCCTAACTCAGCCAAGGCAAGTGCCGCAACGGCATTTCCGCTCGGTTCTGCTCCATCGTAATCATCTTTCATTCGGGCAATTAGACTTTGATCCACACTCGCCCATAACCCACCCCTTTCCCTGTCTTCAAATGTTTCCAACATCTTTTTTGCTAAATCTACTGCCTGCTGGAGATACTCTACTTTTAAGGTGACCTGATGGAGGTCGATCAGGGCCTGCAAAACCCCCGCATAATCCTCCAACAGATGGGCATCATCTTTTTTACCGTTTCGCCAACGGTGCGTCGGCGTCCCGTCCGTACGCAGAAGATTCTTTTCCAAGAAACCCCATATTTCCTCCGCCCTTTTCGCGTAATGAGATCCTCCGCCCCATCTCGCCGCCCTCGCATATCCTGAAATCGCCAACGCATTCCAAGAGGTCAGTACCTTGTCATCTTTCCCAGGTCGCACTCTCCCTTCTCTTCTCCTCTCCAGCTTCTCTCGTAACCCCTCCAGAACTCTCTTCTCTTCCTCACTCGGCAACCTCCTCTGAGCCAAAACATTCCACCCCTCGATCGGATGATGCGGATCGATAAAATTCCCCGCATCCGTTACCCCCCAAATCTCTTCCGCTAACCTCATCTCATCCCCCTCCGCCATCTCCATCAACTCCTTCTTGGTCCAAACGTAAAACTTCCCCTCCACCCCCTCACTATCCGCATCCTCGGCCGATCCCAACCCACCTCCCTCCACCCGGAGATCCCTCCACAAATACTGGTCGATCCCCGATACAACCTCTGCCGTCCACTTTTCCCCTAGCGCCGCCCCCAGCTCCGCATACCAACCCATCAATTGGGCATTGTCGTAGAGCATTTTTTCGAAATGAGGCACCGCCCACTCCCCGTCCACCGCATATCTATGAAATCCTCCCCCAATCTGATCATAGATCCCACCCATCCGCATCGCTTGGCCTGTATGCCTCACGATGTCCAAAAGCTTCTCACTCTTTTCTGCATAGGATCTTCTCAATAAGAAAAGTGGCTGGCTCGGCCTTGGAAACTTGGGCGCTCCTCCAAATCCACCGTGCTTTCGGTCATACTCCATTGCCATCTCATCCGTCCCAGCCTTTAGAATTTTCTCCCCATCAGCGACACCACTTCCCCCTGTTCCCTCCCCTAAAGCCCTAACCCGTTGGAATAACTCCTCCGCCCACCCTTGGACCTCCCCACTTCTCTCCTTCCATGCCGCTGCAATCTGACCCAACGCATCCAGAAACCCAGGCCTTCCATTGCCTCCAACTGGCGGAAAATAGGTCCCCCCATAGAACGGTTTTCCATCGGGAGTCACCCAAACGGAAAGAGGCCATCCCCCCTGACCCGTCATGGCTTGGACCGCCGTCATGTACACCCGATCCACATCCGGCCTCTCTTCACGATCTACTTTCACAGGAATAAAATCTCGATTCAGCACAGCTGCCACATCCTCACTCTCAAACGACTCCCGCTCCATCACATGGCACCAGTGACACGTCGAATACCCGATGCTTAGAAAAACAGGCTTATTCTCTGCCTTGGCTTTTCTCCATACCGATTCCCCCCACGGCATCCAATCCACTGGATTGTGAGCGTGCTGAAGCAAATAGGGGCTCACCTCCCCAGCCAACGCATTCGTCTTCTTCACCCACCAATCCTAGCCCGTCTTATCGCTTTTCGCATCCCCCGACATCCTGAATCACTCTTTCTTCTTTTTCTTCTTCTTTTTCTCCCCCTTGGCAGGCTCAGCTCTATAACACGACTTATCATCCTCAACTGCAAATTGACCGGCCTTGCGCAAGGCAATGACCCAAGCAGGGCCCACATCCTCCTGCGTTAACGGTTTCCATTTCGCCAACTCCTGCTCCACCGACCACCCCGCAGGGATCGACTCCACCTTGCATCCCGAAGCGGCAGGAGCGTATGCACAGGTTCCACCCAAAAGCAGATTGTTCTCATAATGATTGGGCGAAAGCTTAATCTTATCCAAAGGGGGCTGCGTATCTGGCAGTGAACCGATCACGGATTCGCCACCCGTTGACCGAATGAACCGATTGTCTTTGATCTGACAATTCTCGGGCAAAAGAACCAGCTGATTCTCAGGCCAATGTTTTTTATAAGAAAATCCGACCTCTAAATCTGCCCCCGTATTGTTCACGGAAACGTTGTTCGCCAAGAGAAGATCTTGAACTGGGGGATACTTCGCAACATTCACGTCACTGCCTTCTCCTTTTTTGTTCTTTTTTTCCTTCATGTTCGCCTGGTATCCCGACGTCAAGGCCGACTCTATGTACTCCCCCGTCTGAATTCGAATTCCCCAATCACAACCCGAGACGTAGTTCCCTTCCACCTTGTTGTCGAAACCTGACATTCGCAACCCCTGAGCCCCCTCCACCCCCTTCCCCAGCAAAATATTTCCCTGAACCACATTATGGGAACCTTGCCGGATATTCAGACACCCACGACTCCCAACGATCGTGTTGCTAAGGACCCGATTGTAATTCGACTTCAGCGAAATAATTTCCGTCCCTTCCCCGTCTGCGCCATCAAACAGATTCCCCTCCACTAAGCAGAACGCCCCATCCTTATCCTTGGGATCAAATTTTCCAGGTCCCCACATCCGCAGAATTTCCCGACCGTTCCCGTCATCCAGAGGGATGTTTTTAAAGTAACAACCCCGGACGGTATTGGTGCGACTCCCGTCGATCGCATTCCCAAGAAGGGGATGCATGTTATTCTTTCCCTTAAAGTAACATTTCTCCAAAACATTATTATTCCCGCTGAAGTACGCCCAGTAGTACTCATCCTCAAACTCGGTCGGATTATAATCCGCCACTGCACAGTTCAGGACCTTTCCGTGATCCGACTTAAAGTGAATCACCGAAAACTTTTCCGAGGCAATGCTCCCCTTGGAAAAATACAATCCATCCACTACCACGTAGGGTGCGTTAATTTCCAGCAAGGATCCGCCCGTCAGAATAGTCTCTCCGGGACTCTCGGCACGGATCGTGAGGGGGCTCTGCTCCGAACCCCCACGCCCGACCTTGATTTCTGCATCTAGCCAATTCCCCTTCGCCAAAACGATTACATCCCCCGGACCGGCAGAGCCCAAAGCCCCAGCCAAGGCGCCGACATTCGGCACAGAAATCTCTCTGGCCCACAGGCTTGATAAGCTGGCGATCAGTAAGCTGAGTATGGTTTTTTTCATTTTTTTTCTCCTTGGGTTGGGATTCGGGTGACCTTGAAGTTGTCGAAGCGAATGTGGCTGCGGGTGGTTCGGAACCCGAACCAACCCTCCTGGTAGGGTTCGGGATCGTCGAAGGTGAAGATGAGTTCACCGTCACGGAGGAACTGGATTTTCTTTCCATCAGCCACCAGCTCGATCTTCAGAGTTTTATTCGGCACGTTCATGAACTTCGCATCGCTGAGGTCAAATTCCGGTTTTAGGGGCTTGTCGTCCCTCGGGCGGGGATACCGACGAAACCGAGTCGTTGCATTCTCGTTGGCCCCATATCCGACATAGTAGGTCTTCAACGGATCATACTTTTTGAAGTTCCCGCTCCGCTCCTTCGAGCCGACGAAAAGATTTTCAGGATTCTTGGGATCACTCGCCATCCAGAAGCAGTTTAGATCGCTGATTCGGTCGTTTGGACCCCCTTTTTGAACCATGGTCGCATTGTACGTAATGCGTACGGGGCCCGAGATCTTCTCCTTAAACCAAACCGTGCATCCTCCTTTGTCGTGTTCCCCAGGAGCATCGTCGATATCCATTTCCCCATCGATCACCTGGGTTTTTCCGCTGGGAGTCTGCTCCACTACCCAACGGGAAAGATCTCCGGAAAAATCATCCTGAAAGAGGATCTCTTCCGCCATCAGGGAGTAAGAGGACAGAACAGAGAAAAACAGAACCCAAAAAATCCGGCTGGGTTTCATGAAAAGGATCGAACCATTCAAACTATTCAGAGGAAGGCTCACTCGTCTCGTCCTTGCTCTTCTTTGTCTTCTTGTCCTTCTTTTTTTCACTCTTGCCACCGTGACGGCCAGTGCCATCCCCGTCATCCAAAATGCCGCCGGCAGGATTCAATTTGTCCAAGGCTGCTTTGAGTTTCGCTCGTTCCGCCACGGCCACAGGATCCGCGCTATCCGCAGGCACAAGCTTCTCCTCAAACGGAGCGCCGCTCATGTCGTACAACTCCCCTTTTTCATTCAATTTCCAGTTCATGTCGCGCACATACCACATCCGTGCCAACTGCACATAGGCCCAGTCGCGGGGCGTCCCCTTCTCACCCTTGATCTGGGGCAAGAAACTCTGCCCGTCGATAATCACATTTTCAGGAAGCTTGGCTCCTGCAACTGCCGCAAACGTGGGTACATAATCCGAAAAATCGATCATATCCGCACAGACTGTTCCAGCCGGAGTTGTGCCAGGCCAATTCACGATCATCGGAACCAAACTTCCCCCTTCCAGCATCGACCCCTTGCATCCATGAATTGTTTTTCCTCCTACCGTGGACATGGCTGCCCCACCTTTCGCCGTTCCATTGTCGCCGACATACACAATTAGGGTCTTCTCCCGTAATTTCAGCTTTTCCAACTCCGCGATCAGCTGCCCTACCAACTTATCGTGGTAGACAACGTTATCCGCATATAACTCCTTATCAGTGGCCCCCTCTTTGCTGTCGGGCGTCGGCAGGATGTCCCCATGGATATGGGACATCGGATAGTAGAGATAAAAAGGTTTATCCTGATTGCGGGTGATGAAATCCACGATCAGCTTGTGCATCAAGTCAGGCATATACTCCTTGTCCTTCAGTTCCACCTGCTTGCCGTTCAGGTCGTACTCCTTACCCTTGGGTTGAGTATTCCAAAAAATCCCGCTTCCCTTGAAATTCAGATACTCTTCGAAGCCGAATACTCCTGGAGGCAACCCAAACTGCCCCCACTTCCCGAAGGAGGCGGTGACATAGCCCGCTTCCTTGAGGATCTTGGGCATCATGGTTTCCTTTTCTGGCGTGATCTCAGCCGTTTTATCCTGATTCACTGCTCCAGTGCGAAATGCATACCGCCCCGTCATAATCAGTGCCCGCGAAGGACCGCAAAGTGGCGCAGCATACGTGTGGGTAAACTTCATTCCCCCTGCGGCCAAAGCATCCAAGTTGGGAGTCTTGTACTGATCCGAACCAAAACAGCTAAGAATATCGACCCCTAAATCATCCGATAGAATGAAGATGATGTTCGGTTTATTCGCCCCTGCCGTTTTGGGGGCAGTAGTTTGCTCCGCATGCGTGAAGCCCCCCAAAGCCAAGACCAACAAGATGGAGAAATATTTTTTCATGAACGATCCTCTTTGTTTTACTCCCCGTCTCCTGCTTTATCCTTCTTCTTTTTCTTGGCCTTCTTTTCGTACCCTGATTCAGGTGCGCCTTCATTACCCATCTGGGGCTTGGCCTCGGGAAGTTTCGCCAAAACAGCCCTAAGTTCAGCCACCAATCCAGGATTCTCTTTAGCCAGATTCTTTTTCTCCAGCGGATCGGTTTGGTAATCATACAATTCGATTGCCGCTTTCTCTGCCGGATCGTTCGGCTCCTTCCATTCGACCAAACGGTAGCGGTCGTTTCTCACCGCACGTCCGATCAACTTCCTCTTCGTATCATCCGTTTTTTCTGCCCGAGGATATGCATGAAACACATACTCGTTCACCTTCTGACTCGGATCCTTCAGGATCGGGACCAGGCTTTTTCCATCCAAACCCATTCCAGCAATCCCAGTCTCAGGCATAGCCTGCCCAGTCAACTCCAACAGCGTGGGATAGAGGTCGACCGTTTCGATCAGAGCCGAGGTGCGTTGCCCCGGCTTGATTCCGGGACCGCTGATCAAAATCGGAATCCGGGTCGCTTGCTCGTAGTTGGTGTGCTTACACCACTTCCCGTGATCCCCCAAATGCCAACCGTGATCCCCCCAAAGAACAATGAAGGTATTCTCTGCCAGCCCCAACTCGTCCAATGCCGCGACTACCTTTCCAATCTGCGCATCCGTATAACTCGTCGCTGCGTAATACCCATGAATCAGGTGGCGGGCGAAATCATCCGGGAAAGGTAATTTATCCACCGGCAACTTCTGGTACTGCATGATCTCTCCCGACTCTCCGAGTGCGTAGGCGGGCGATCCCTCAGGAGCCGTGCGGAACTCCGGCAAAGAAAACTGCTCGGGCTTAAATTGATCCCAGTACTTCTTGGGAGATACGAAAGGAAGATGAGGCTTATGAAAGCCCACCATCATCATGAAGGGTTGATCTGGTTTGGCTTTCTTGGCCTTTAAGCGGTTGACCGCCTCTTCGGCAATTTTTCCATCCTGATAGTAATTATCTTCCACATCTCCCGCCTCCGTTGTCGTCCCTTTTTCTCCTTTCATTAGCGCACGATTGTCCTCGATCGCATACGTCTCCCCCTTCGCCTCCCAACTGGGAACTGACCATGAGAGTTTGTCGTTGAGGCTGGCATGATAGATCTTGCCGAGGGACTCGACCTCATAGCCATTTTTCATAAAGGTCTGTCCCATGCTGACCGCGTTCGAATAAACAGGAATATCTCGGAAATAGGTCTTCAAGTCATAAAGACCCATCGTTTGAGGTCGGATGCCCAGCATCAAAGCGTTGCGTGAAGGCGCACACACCGCCTGATTCACATACGCTTTTTCAAACAGCATCCCGCGGGCTGCCAACTTATCGAGGTTCGGGGTCTTCGCATTTTTATCTCCATAACAACCCAACACCGGCTTCAAATCATCCACCGCAATAAAAAGAACATTCGGCTTATTCGTAGCTGAAAATCCAAATTCACCCAAAAGACACATCCCAAGGAATAATTTTATTATGACTTTATGCATCCCAAAGTTTCCCACGATGCACTTGCGATGGAAAGACTTGTTAACGAGTTAACTCTTTTTCTCTGTTGGCTCTCAAAAGAGTACCCGCCGAGGAAACATCCGAGTACGAGAGTTTCTCGTGATTTCCAAAAAAGAATTTGTAAGATCCTTCAATGTCCTCGACTGTCCTCCTGATTCCCCTGACCTCGGAAGAGGGCAAAGACTTCCTACCTCCTGCCGTCCAAAACAAGCTGAACTCCATTTCTCTACGCCAAGTCCCTGTCTCCCTACCCCTTACCGATCCAGCATCTTGGAGGTCGCTTCTCGAAAAACATCAACCCGAAGCCCTTCTATGTGCCTGGGGTTGCCCTCCGCTTCCCGACGACCTACCCGTCGGCAAACCTGGCCAACTCCGCTATGTCGCCTATCTCGCAGGTAGCGTGAAAAAGCTCGTCCCCCGAAAACTGATCGAAAACGGCCTGTTAGTCACCAACTGGGGCAATGCCATCAGCCGTACCATCTCAGAATGTGGCCTCCTCCTCATCCTCACCGCGATGCGACGCTCTGCTTACTGGAACGTTGCTATGCACAGGGAAGGAGCTTGGAAGGACGGC
>Ga0214919_10010895_pt1 | contig 11419 bp, 12 predicted proteins | sample LL1503_MetaG_FD_177994 | JGI IMG/M metagenome (GOLD analysis project Ga0214919, IMG submission 177994) | Freshwater microbial communities from Lake Lanier, Atlanta, Georgia, United States - LL-1503 | ecosystem: Environmental > Aquatic > Freshwater > Lake | place: USA: Georgia | collected...
TATGCGGCTTCTATTATCCCATTCTGCCCCTCTGTTACGTCTAAAGAAATTTTAGATTTTGACTCCTAAACATCGAGCACCGTTTTGCACGCATTTATTACTGGGGGAGGCGGGTTTATTGGAAGAAACTTGGTAATTCATTTTCTTAACAAAGGATGGCGAGTAACCACTATTGCAAGAAAGCCAGATTCAATACAAGTAGGTTTAGATCATTTTAATTTTATTCAAGCTGACATTAAGGATCTTAATGCGCTCCCAAGTGACACTAGCTTGATTATTCATTGCGCCTCTGAGATACCTGCATATTGTCCTGACGGCGATGTTTTGTACAACAACAATATTTCTGTAGCAAAAAGTCTCTTCGATCTTGCGAGTCGTTACAGAATTCCTAGAATCATCAATTTATCGTCAATGTCGGTTTATGGTCAGCCAAACACTGGTTTTATAAGTGAGACCACTGACTGCTTGCCTGTTGACCTTTATGGCAAATCTAAACTTGAAATTGAGCATATGCTGCAGAGACACGCCCAAGATTCAAGTAGCTCAGGCTATTCATTGCGTTTGCCTGGAATTGTTGGCAAAGGCAGCCATAATAATTTTTTAAGTAAAACTGTAAGTCTTGCGCTTGCTGGAAGGACAATAATTGCAAGCAATCCAAATAGTTTTTTTAATAATATCGTTCATATTTCTGATCTTGTCAGATTTATTGAAAATCTAGGACGACTTGTCGCAACTGCTGGCCATATTCCACTGACACTCGGAGCGAGTGAAGAAATTAAAATTAAGGAACTTATTGATAAGTTATTGCTTTTGGCGAGATCGCAGTCTGCTGTTCAATGGGATGAAAAGGGAAAGCCATCATTTCTAATTGAATTCGATCAGGCGAAAAGTTTAGGATTCAAATCAAGAACAGTAGAGGCGAGCTTGGAAAAATTTGTATTTGATATAAATTCCATTTAGCTCTAGGCCTAATTCTCATATTAAAACTACAGTGTATGGCTACAACTGCCTAAGGTGTGGACCGTAAAATCATTTGTCGCGAAAAATTTTCGATCTAATAAACCATAGGGATCAAGGATTATTTTTCCTTTTAGCCTTCGAACTATGTCAATTGGGGCTATTGACTTAAATTCAGGCCAAGGAGTCATGATCATCAATGCATCAACGCCATCCAACGCTGCAAGGGGAGAATCAAGCACCTCTACGTTGGGATGCCATAAAGGATTCCAAGCAACAATGGGATCATAAACTCGCAAATGAATATCTTGCAGCTGTGAAATCGCAACAAGAGAGGGCGAGTTCTTTGTGGAATGGGTATTTTCTTTGTATGCCAAGCCCCACACCGCAATGACTGCATCCTTTTGCCAACTCAACAATTTTTCCCGTAGGGTGCTTGATGCCCAATTCTTACGATGCTGGCTGTTAGCGATCCACGAACGAACTACACCCACATGGGTTCCGTATTGGTCCGCAAAATTGCAAACGGTAGCGAGATCTCTCTCCAGATTCCCGCCTGCAATACCCAGGCCAGGTGCAAGGTAGGAGTATGGGCCAATGCGCCTGTCCAGTTTTAAGGCGGGCACAATTTCCGACCAGTCTGCCCCAATTTTTTCGCACAACTCGGCCAAGGTGTTGGCAGTACTGACGGACGCAACCAGGCACATATTGATCGAAATTTTTGCGAGCTCTGCGCTTTCGTAACGCATTGGCAGAATGGGACAGCCGTGGGCTTTTAAGAATTTATCGAAGGCTTCTGGCAGCGCTTGGGCAGGGTCTGCACAGCCCACAATGTAGCGCTCAGGAAATAGGGCCCGCTCCACAGCACGTCCGAAGATGAGCGTTTCGACCTGGTAATAAAGAATGCGATCGGCGCGCTGCTTGCCGCGGGTGTAGCCGGGGGGGACTTGCGACAAAACGACTATCACAGCATCAGCACGCGCTGCATCAAAAACAACATCCAGCAGGCTGTTAATGGTTTTAAGGTCACTTTGGCCCTGGTCATCGGTGGCAACGTCTGGGGCCACGTAGATGACGTCGCAAGACTTTAGATCTGCTGATTCAGAGGTAAAGCGTAAACGGTTGGCGTTTTTAGCTACCAATTCATCTAGTTGTGGCTCAGAGACCGGGAGCACACCTTTACTTAGGGCAGCAATTCGGTCTGCATTGGGGTCAAAACAAACAAGTGAAAAGCCTTTTTCTGAGGCAGATACCCCAGAGACCAGGCCCAAATGAGTCATTCCAGCAAAGCCAATAACAGGTAAGCTCATTTCGTTTTCTCCTGCTTTGATTGGCTAATGTGTTGCGCATTCACTGCAGATAGACCCTCTTGCCAGCCCATAAAGCGAAAACCGGGGAAAGCTTTTAGCACAGCAGAATTGTCAAAAGGACGCAGGCCGTTATGCGGCATGGGGCCGTTGCGAGGCGACCCCTTGATGACCGACTTGGAAGAGAATTCTCTTACAGCAAATTGTGCAAGAGTAAGGAAAGAGACGACCTCACCCGACACCGCATTGGCAATGCCCGAGCTTCGATGGAGAATTATTTTTTTAACCAGTTTGGCAACGTCTTCCACATGTACGTGGTCTCTTTGCTCTTCGCCTTCCCCAAACATCACAATCTCTTGGCCTGCAGCTGCAAGCCTACGAAAACGATTAGGACCGTAACCGTTGTGCGGATCATCAAGGCCATAGACCAAGGTGGCGCGAACTGCAGCAACAGGTCCTGCAAACTCCTGGCGTAGGGCCACTTCTCGAGTGAGGTGCATTACACCATGTAGCGAGCCCGGCTCCGCACATGAATCTTCAGTTAAAGGCGAAGATGAATCTTTGTAAACCGCGTCTGAACTGATATAAACCACGTGAGCAACTGGCCGTTTTCTCAAGGCGCCGACAACGACTTGCGCCATTTGATTGTTGTCTTTGAGCATGGCCATATCCTTGCATGGAGCCTTTGCGGAAACAAAAACCAGGGTGTCTTGGGCATCCAGGATTTGAGCAAGTTGCTCCATTGCGCCGGGCTTTAATAGATCAAAATCCGGGCGGCCTAGACTGATGCAGGCGATGCCACTTTGTTTGAGCCCTCGAAAAATGGCTCCGCCAATAAACCCGCCGCCGCCCAGTATGACAACACGGTGCGGCATAACCTCTTGCGCATGAAGATGATGAAGCATATTTATGTGCCTGCGCCTTTTGCAAGATCCTCGCTGAGGCTCTGCAATGTATAGTTGATCCAGATATCGTTGTCAATATTTCCACGGCCAGTTTCACACAGTTTGATGAAGTGGGCATATTCAATGGCCCAGGTAGGGTCTGACTGAACTAGCGTTATAGATTCTTCATCCGGACGGCCGCTGGGAATCTTGCGGTCACGCACACTAAAAGTGCTAGGACCCCATTTACAGAGTGAGTTGATGTGGGCGCTTCCCTTCTCAGCATACACATCGGCATAGAAGTGATTGCGCCATGAAAGAAGACTGACCTCGAATTGCAAAACAGGATCCGAATTGGCGCCGAAACAAATGTTGTCATAAGACCGGTTTTCAAAGCAGTTGGCGCTGTGAATTTTGAATCCGTCTACGGGTTTGCCCAACCAGAACAGGGCGGTATCAAGCAGGTGAGAACCTAGATCAGGCAACACGCCCGCACCTTGGTCACGCCATGCGGAATCACGTACCAAGCGCGCCGTGCCGTTACCATAAAACATGCGTATGCTGTAGATGGGTCCGAGCTTGCCGGATTGAATGAGTTGCTGCATACGCACAAAATGCGGCTCAAATCGATGGTTGTAAGCGGTGTAGCAAACTACACTTTTACTTTGCGCCAGCGCTTTGAGACGTAAAAGCTCCGGGGGGTTGCCCGCAAAAAGCGGTTTTTCTACCAGAAGGTGCTTGCCATTGTTGAGAAGGTACTCAATGATGGATATCTTGGGCTCGTCTGGGATGCATAGAAGAGCTGCGTCGAAATCATTGAGCGGCACGTCTTCTATCGACTTGTAATGCGCATCTGTATGGTAAGGATCAATTGTGGCGACAACATCACTACCCGCTACAGCTTTTCTTTTTTGACCCTGTACGCCGAGCCCAGCCACCACCACTCTCATGAGAAAACCGTCATTTGACGTGTCCTTCATAGTGGACTTGGGCTTCCAATTTGTCTATTTTATTTAACACATGCTCAGGAGTCACTGGCCAATTGCCATCGTGCTCGCACTCTACACCTGCAGCCATATTGCCGAGGATGGCGGCTATCACGTCACTTCCAGAGACGACTTGCGCCAAGGTAGCGTAGGCTAACAGGGCATCACCTGCACCGACTGCATCAACAACACGTTCCGCAAAGCTATCAACAACAAAAAATGCTCGGTAATCCTCTTCATGGCGACGATAAGTGATGATGCCCCTCTCGCCACACTTGAGAATAAGCGTCTTGCAATTGGATTTTTTGTGAAGCTCTAAAGCCAAAGGTCTGACCACGGAGTCTTGGTCGCCCAGAGCGAAACGAGCCTCACGCTCATTGGGGGTAATGAGATCAAACGCTTGAAATTCGAGAATATTACCCCAGCGACTGGCAACCTGACTGTCTGCAACCCTATATGCATTGCGGGGAATAGAAGCAGCTAATTGGGGGATCGTTCCACGGTTAAAAATACCGTGACGGAAGTCACAAAAAGTGACTGCTTGCGTTTTCACATCAGTAATTTGTTGCCGCAACTGTTCGACGATTTTGTCTGAGATCGAGCGGTTATCCAAGGTATCAATTTTTAACAACCGATAGTCTGAGGCCACAATAGCGTTTTTATTGGTGGTGGGTCGAGTTTCATCAATGATAGGAAGGCAATGAACACCTACATTACCGAGATCTTCAAGAACAAATTTACGATAGTCGTCATTACCTAATACAGTAGAAAAAGTAACGTCGGCATCTGCTGCTCGCAGATGCTTGGCAACAATGCCGGCCCCGCCGACATAATCCACCTTCTTTTCATAACGCACACTCATGGTCGGCGTCTTGGTCATCCCACCAATCATGCTGCAGTAGGTATAACTGTCGACAATAGTATCGCCAACAACATGAACCTTAATGCCCTTCATTGCATGAATAGTATTTCTAAGGTCGGTAAAAGATATTTTCTCAGCCTCCATTAACGTCATCAGTTTTTCAACGGCTATAGAGGGAGGGGCGAGTTCTATTAGGGCAGATGAAGAATAGACGATATCTCCAGGCGTGAAAATCATTTCTCCGCCATAATTTTCAAGAATATCGATTTCTTGCTGCGTCTTGGGATGTACTTGCCCCGCGGTGTACTCATAGCCCTTGGCAAAATAGTCGGGCTTGATAGTGCCTAGGTTTCGAATAGGCGTTGGATCATTATCGATAACAACATAGTCGACCATTTCCATTGCAGCAAGATTGATAGCTCTGAGGTCTTGAGGCACATAAGGGCGCATATTGCCTTTTTTTATGTGCTCATCAGCAGTAAGGCTTGCCACCAAAATATCAGCTTTGGTTTTTGCATAAAGTAAATGGCGAACATGCCCAGGGTGAACAACGTCAAAAGTGCCGTGACACATAATGACTTTTTGTTTGCGAGGTCGCGGCCCAATTGCCTCGCTCAGTTGTTCGGCTGTTTTTATCTTATGGGAATATAGTTTTTTGCTAGCGGCATCCATTTCTTAACGTCCTTGAGGCGACATGAATTCAAACCAAGTTTTGGTGGCCTTCGCAATTGAATCAGGGTCCCAAAGTGGCGCGTTGCGCCAGTAATCAATATTAGAAACTATGTTTGCAACACCTTGCTCAAAGCTAACCAAGGGTTGCCATCCCAACTCACTGGTAATACGAGAGATATCAGCCCAAGTGCAATCAGGCTCACCAGGGCGCTTAGGGATATATGTTTTATCCCCACCCAGCAATTCCACGAGTCGGTTTACAGACTGAGGTTTACCGGCGCCCAGGTTGTAAATGCGTCCGACATGATCAGTCTCAGATGCGGCTAAAAAAGCCCGGGCAACATCAGTGACATACAGGAAGTCTCTGGTCTGGGTGCCATCACCCACCACAGTAAATGCTTTGTTGGCCAGTTTTTGCTTGAGGAATACCCCAAAAACAGCGCCATAGGCTCCGGATGTACGTGAACGTGTACCGTAAGCATTAAATATACGAATTGCATTCACTGGTAATTTATAAACATGGTGCCAGTGAAAAGCAGCCTGCTCGCCTTGGTATTTAGACAAAGCATAGGGATACTTGGTGTCAATGGGATGGTCTTCTTTGGTAGGGGTCTGAGCCAGACCATAGCAAGAGGAGGACGCAGCATAAACGAACTTCTTAACGCCAACGTGCCTAGCACATTCAAGCATATGAACAGTACCCTGAACATTGGCTGACATGTATTCCATAGGTTGCTCGATGGAAGGAACAATATCTCCAATACCCGCAAAATGGACAACATATTGCACATTCTTAAAAAATGCATCACTGGTCGCATAACTGCGTATATCTCTTTGCTCCAAGACAACGTCAGGGTTGTTGCGATGAACGGAAAGATTTTCTTCTCGCCCACCCACCATGCTGTCAATTACACGAACTGCAAAACCTCGCTCAACCAAAAGGTCAACCATGTGACTACCGATAAAACCAGCGCCTCCGGTTACTACTGCAATGGGCTTGGAATTCATTTTGCGCCAATAAGTTTCATTGTGCGCACATTGAAATACTGGTCATCATCAAAACTATTTGGAAGCTTGCCGTCTCGAAAAGCTTTGCACAAGTCACGTACTGCGTCTTCAACCGAGTGACTTGGCTTAAACCCCAATGCCTTGTAAATCTTGTCAGAATTGATGTGATATGAACGAGGGTCATTAGACTCTGAAACCTCCATCGGAATTTCACCTTTTTCTGGAAATTCCTCTTGAACTACTTTTTTGACCGCTTTAGCAATATCCATGATGCTCATATTTTGGAAACCGCAATTAAAGGTTTCATTTGCGATTTTTTCAGTTGGCGCCGTAAGCAACAATTTACACAGATCTGCATAGTCCTGAATGTGCAAGTTCGGGCGAAGCTGATCCCCCCCAAAAACCAAGATCTTGCCTTTATTGATAGCATGATTTGTCAGGATGTTGACAGATAAATCGAGGCGTTGGCGAGGCCCATAGCCACAAACAGTAGCCGGACGAAAAATAACACCAACAAAATTGTTATCAGTATGTTTCTTTAGCAAAGGTTCACACATACCTTTGTATTTGTTGTACAGAGTGAGTGGAACGAGAGGATGGTCTTCCGTCACATTAGGTGAATCAGAAACGCCGTACACCGAACTAGATGAAGCAAACACGAACCTCTTTACACCAGCCTCTTTGGCCGCAACAACCAAGGGCTCAAAAGAATCAAGATTCACTGAAGTGGACAAGTTCTCATCTAACTCAAAGCTTGCGTCATTAGAAATGCAGGCCAAATGCAAAACATATTCCATGCCCTTAAGGGCTTCTTTCACCTTAACTAGATCACGAACATCCCCCTGAACAAGGTGAAGGTTTGAAGACTTAGGAAAATGGTCTGTTCCATACCAAAAAGTGTCGAATGCAGTGACATCCCAACCTTCATTAATTAATTGCGGAACAAGGACACTGCCACAATAGCCACCACCACCGAAAACAATAATTTTTTTCACGGGAATTTTCCTTAAATTTCTAAAGTCACTTTAATTTAGACAGCAATATTGAAGCCAGCAGCTTGCGCGTCCTTGTAAAACATCTCAACGGTCTCTAATGAATAGATATTCAAGTCCTTATGATACAAGCTAAGCTTTTTGAGAATATCGTTGGTTGCGGTAATGATGTGGCAGCCCACCTCTTCAGCCTGAAAGATATTGAGCAATTCTCGTGGACTAGCCCATATCAATTCAGATTTAGGTTTGGCTTTCATTATTTCAACTGACTTCGCCATGATAGGCACAGGATCTCTACCTGTATCGGCTATTCGGCCTGCGAAGACTGAAATAATGGCTGCAGTATTTGGGTTCAACGCATCTGTCACTCTTTGCACTTGATCAAGTGTCATCAGAGCAGTGACATTTAGCTGAACACCTGCATCAGACAATTTTTTCACCAATGACCCACAAAATTCACCTTTTGTGTTGGTCACGGGTATTTTGACACTAACGTTTTTCCCCCAAGATGCGATTTCAAGTGCTTGTCTCTCCATGGTCGGAAAGTCATCAGCAAATACCTCGAAAGAAACTGGCTTATCAGGAACAATGGTCAACACCTCTTTGGCAAAGGCTTTGTAATCCACTACACCTGCTTTGCGCATAAGTGTAGGGTTGGTGGTAAATCCTGCTATGGAGGAATTTAAAGCCATTTCTCGAATACCTGCGATGTCAGCTCCATCAGCAAATAACTTTACATTAAGTTTCATTTTGTTCTTTCAATTATTAGTTTGAATTTTTAAAATAATATCAGCGCATTCGCGCAATGACTTCACCAAGATAAAGTCGCCCGTCGGTTGTTTTTCTGTGTAGCCATAGTCAATAAAAAAAGAATCTTTACATCCCGATCTTTGACCTGCTTCAATGTCTCCCCAGCGGTCTCCAATCATGTAACTTTCAGATAAATTAATTCCCAATTCTTTGGAAGCTTCAACAAGCATTCCGGGATTAGGTTTTCTGCAGTTGCAATGATCTTCATTGGTATGACTACAAACCTTGACCATATCAATATGACATTGAGAGTTTAAAAAAGCATGGATTTCGTTTAAGCTTTCCCAAGTTTGTTTACCAGTAGATAAATCTGGTTGGTTTGTCACAACTACAGTCAAATAGCCGCCCGCTTTTAAACTAAGGAGAGATTCACTCACCCCTGGCAAAATTTGAAAATCACCCAAATGAGTTGGAGCGAATGGCTTACCATTTAAAACCAATGCTCTGTTGATAACACCATCTCGATCAAGAAAAACAGCTTTAGTCAAAGATGATAATCACCATTTGGTCGCCATTTGCTGAAGCACAGGATTAGAAACCAAACAATGCCAAACAACACCTTGGAAAGCCTCGGCATGAGGAGTGACGCGGCTTTCATCAACAGTAGGGACAACAACAACACAATCTCCAACTTGCTTGGTGTAACCGCCATCTCTTCCAACTACGCCAAATATTTTCAAACCCCTCTCTGTCGCAAGCTTCAAAGCCATCACGATATTGGGGCTTACATTTCGCTCTAAATTGCCGCCGCCCACAGAAAGCACAAAAACTGCGTCATTTGCTTTTGCATTACTGACTTTCAGCCAACCCGCAAAAACAGTTTCCCAACCTTCATCGTTGGTTCTGGCAGTCAATTCAGATACGTTATCAACTGGGGCATAGGCCTCAATGCCGCATAACTTGCGGAAATCATTAACAGCATGGCTGCAATTACCAGCACTGCCGCCAACGCCTAAAAAAAACAAACGACCACCACGATCACGTAAATCTTTCAACTCATACGCCAACTTTTCAATCAATTCAATGTCGATTTGCTCAGCGACCTTTACAACTTCATTAAAAAATATTTTTGCATGCAATTTAATTATCCTGAAAAAATTATCAATCCTACAATTTTACCACTGCAGAAATGAGCCACCAAGTTTATTTAACATCTACTCCCCCCCCTTACTCAAGCCAATGGTTTTATTTTTTAACAAACTTGGCGTGCGAACTGAAGAGGTCGTCTCAGCCACAAGGGCTCATGCTGAAAATTTATAGTTATTAAATCCGCCCAAACCTTCTCTGCCGCGTCTGATACCAATCTAACGCCAACGCCAACTGCCCTGTATCAAACTCCGGCCACAGCACATCGGTGAAATACAACTCTGCATAAGCCACTTGCCACAGCAGGAAGTTGCTTATGCGTTGCTCACCGCCAGTGCGAATCAGCAAGTCTGGCTCTGGCATGTGGGCGGTAATCAAATACTCTGCCAATTGCTCTTGGGTAAGGCTTTGAGCGTCAGCCTGAGGGTGCGCCGCTTGCCAACGCTGCACCGCCTGCACAATGTCCCACTGCCCCCCGTAATTGGCAGCGACCGCCAATACGATGCCATCGTTACCCGCCGTAGCTTTGACGGCTTCGGCGATGCGGTCTTGTAACTCTTGCGCAAAACCCGTAACGTCGCCAATGACTTGCAATCGCACGCCCGCTTGGGAAAGGTTTTTGAGTTCTTTTTCAAGGTACTGAAGGAACAGACCCATGAGGGTCGAAACTTCTTCTTCAGGACGGCTCCAGTTTTCGGTACTGAATGCAAACAATGTGAGGTATTTCACGCCCTTGTGCGCGCAAAACTCGACCAAATCACGCACACCTGCAGCACCCTTAGCATGCCCGACGGTGCGCGGCATATGGCGCTTTTGCGCCCAGCGGCCGTTGCCGTCCATGATGATGGCGATGTGTTGGGGAATGGAATTCATGCAAACAAAAACGCCCAACCAAAACTGGTTAGGCGTTTGAATATGGTGGCCTGGGGCAGAATCGAACTGCCGACACGCGGATTTTCAATCCGCTGCTCTACCAACTGAGCTACCGGGCCTGAGAGGGGGGATTGTAGCAGTCGCCAGCAGACAATTAACCACACATGGGACATAAGACGTGATCAAGCCACCCGCTTAGGCTTAGACAAATCCACGCCCAATTGCTTCAACTTACGATACAAGTGCGTGCGCTCTAGCCCTGTCTTCTCAGACACCCGCGTCATAGACCCACTCTCCTGCGCCAAGTGGTATTCAAAATAAGCGCGCTCAAATGCATCGCGCGCATCTCGCAGCGGCAGTTCTAACTCAAAGGTTTGCTGGGTAGCAGACAAGATAACAGCTTGTGGCTGCGCAGCAGAAGCGCCAGCGCTATTACCAGCCAAGGAGTGGGCAGAACCACCAGAGCCAGCCTTAGAGGCAACCGCACTAACAGTCTTACGAGACAACCCCTGCTCCACCGCCTTAAGCAATTTCTGCAAAGTAATAGGCTTTTCCAAAAACGCTTGCGCCCCAATACGCGTTGCTTCAACCGCCGTATCAATAGTCGCGTGCCCACTCATCATGATGACCGGCATATTCAACAAACCCGCGCCAGCCCATTCTTTGAGTAGCGTGACGCCGTCGGTGTCAGGCATCCAAATATCTAACAAGACCAAGTCAGGTCTGGCAGCTTGTCTAGCAGCGCGTGCTTGTGCTGCGTTTTCTGCGACTTCTACGGCGTGGCCTTCGTCATTCAGGATTTCGAACAAGAGGTCTCTTATACCTAACTCGTCATCGACTACCAATATATTTGCCATGGTTGCGCGTATCTCGTGTACTTATAAAAGTTGGGTCTGTTGCGAATCTACAACTTGGAATGATAACGACACTTGGGCCCCGACAACCAAGCCGTCGGTTTCCCGGTTTTTGAGGTCGATGCGGG
>Ga0214919_10010898_pt1 | contig 11418 bp, 9 predicted proteins | sample LL1503_MetaG_FD_177994 | JGI IMG/M metagenome (GOLD analysis project Ga0214919, IMG submission 177994) | Freshwater microbial communities from Lake Lanier, Atlanta, Georgia, United States - LL-1503 | ecosystem: Environmental > Aquatic > Freshwater > Lake | place: USA: Georgia | collected 2015-03-15
CAAATTCGCCAGTGAATTAACACCAGTTATACTCACCAATTATGGCCGCAATCTCCCGCGATGAAGTCGCAAATTTAGCTCGCTTGGCTCGAATCACAATGAGTGATGCCGAGTTAGATCATCTTGCTGGTGAGATGGATGTAATTCTTGGCGCTGTAGCAAGAGTGCAAGAGGTAGCAGGATCTGATGTATTACCGACCTCTCATCCACTTGCTGTAAATAATGTGACCCGTGAAGATCTTGTTTTGCCAAGTCTTACACCAACCGAAGCACTCTCTGGCGCGCCGGCATCTGATGAGGGAAGATTTAAAGTTCCCCAAATTTTAGGCGAAGAGTAAATGAGCATTAGAGATAACGCATCGGTTATGTCGACTGCTCTTAGTAATAAACAGATCAGCGCGGTTGAGTTAGCAAATCAACATTATGAACAGATTGCATCGGTAGATAAAGATGTTCATGCGTTCTTGTATTTAGATAAAGAAGGTGCCTTAGCCCAAGCCAAAGAGGTTGATAAAAAGCGTGCTGCTGGTGAGAAATTATCACCTCTTGCAGGTGTGCCGCTTGCACTTAAAGATGTAATGACTCAAAAAGGTGTGCCAACTACCTGCGGTTCAAAGATTTTAGAAGGCTGGCGCCCGCCCTATGACTCAACAGTTGTGAGTAAATTGAAAAATGCTGGTGTGATTATTTTAGGTAAGACAAATATGGATGAGTTTGCGATGGGTTCATCAACTGAAAACTCAGCTTATGGACCAACTCATAATCCTTGGGATCTAACAAGAATTCCTGGCGGCTCAGGGGGCGGATCATCAGCCTCCCTTGCAGCATTTGAAGCACCACTTGCAATCGGAACTGATACTGGTGGATCAATTCGCCAACCTGCTGCAGTTACCGGAACAGTTGGAGTTAAACCAACTTACGGTGGAGTTTCACGTTATGGCTTAGTTGCATTCTCCTCCTCCTTAGATCAAGCAGGACCATGCGCAAGATCGGTATTAGATACCGCATTACTGCACCAAGTAATTGCCGGCTTTGATCCAAAGGATTCCACCAGTATTAATCAACCAGTGCCAGATGTAGTAGCTGCTGCGAAAAAATTAGATATAAAAGGTATGAAGATTGGTGTTGTTAAACAACTTGCTGGCGAGGGCTACCAAAAGGGTGTTGAAAATAAGTTCAATGAAGCAGTCGCTGAGTTAGTTAAATTAGGTGCTGAGATAGTTGAAGTTTCTTGCCCAAACTTTGAGTACGCATTAGCGGCTTACTATCTAATTGCACCAAGCGAATGTTCATCAAATTTAGCAAGATTTGATTCAATGCGTTTTGGCCTACGCGTTGGCGATGATGGCGCAAAGGGCGCTGAAGAGGTAATGAATTTAACTAGACAAGCAGGCTTTGGCCGCGAGGTTAAACGAAGAATTATTCTAGGAACCTACGCTTTATCATCTGGTTATTACGATGCTTATTATGGCTCAGCGCAAAAGGTCAGAACCTTAATTAAGCAGGATTTTGATGCCGCCTTCACAAAGTGTGATGTTTTAGTTTCACCAACAGCGCCAACTACCGCATTTAAAATCGGTGAGAAGAGTAATGATCCACTTGCTATGTATTTAAATGACATTGCAACTATTCCAGTAAATATGGCTGGTATTGGCGGAATGAGTCTTCCGTGTGGACTTGCTGAGGAAGATAATCTGCCAGTTGGTTTTCAAATTATGTCACCAGCTATGAAAGATGAACGGATGTATTTAGTAGGTGGTGCGTTAGAGGCAGCTCTACTTTCAAAGTGGGGCAAGCCAATTTTAGATTTTGCACCAAAGCTTGTAGGTTCAAAATGAGTTTAAATTACGATCAAGCAATAGCAACTTATGAACCAACACTTGGCCTTGAGGTCCATGTTGAGTTAAATACAAAATCAAAGATGTTTTGCGGTTGCGCCACTGAGTTTGGAGCACAACCAAACACGCAAACCTGCCCGGTTTGTCTTGGTCTGCCTGGTGCGCTGCCAGTTGTTAATAAAAAAGCAATTGAGAGCTCAATTCTTATTGGCTTAGCCCTTAATTGTTCAATCGCACCATTTTCAAGATTTGCTCGTAAAAATTACTTTTATCCAGATATGCCAAAGAACTTTCAAACTTCACAATATGACGAGCCAATCTGTGTTAATGGTTTTCTAGATGTTGAGGTTGAAACTGACGATGGAATGAAAACATTTAGAATTGAAATTGAACGAGTTCATATGGAGGAGGACACTGGTAAGTCTTTGCATGTTGGCGGATCAACTGGACGAATCCATGGCGCTGAGTACTCACTTTTAGATTACAACCGCGCCGGCATTCCTTTAGTTGAGATTGTTACCAAGATTGTGCCAAACACGGGAAAGTATGCCCCGCAAGTTGCTAGAGCGTATGTGGCAGCACTACGAGATATTTTACGTGGCCTTAAAGTCTCTGATGTAAAGATGGAGCAGGGCTCCCTTAGATGTGATGTGAACCTATCACTTTCAAAAACAGGTAGCGGAAAACTTGGAACAAGAAGTGAGACAAAAAATGTTAACTCACTTCGCTCGGTAGAACGAGCAGTAACTGGTGAGGTAATTCGCCAAGCAAACAGATTAGAAAGTGGTGAGCGAATTGTGCAGGAGACTCGTCACTTCTTGGAGGAGAGTGGTGAGACTCGTCCTGGTAGATCAAAGGAGCAAGCAGAGGATTATCGTTACTTCCCAGAACCAGATTTAGTTCCAGTAGTTCCTGATGCAAAATGGATTGAAGAGTTAAAAAAGAGTTTGCCAGAAAAACCAGCAGATCGCAGAGCGAGATTACAAACTGCTTGGGGTGTTCCAGATAAAGAGATGGCGGCAATGGTTAACGCCGAATTACTTGATACCGTAGAAGAGACAGTTTTGTTAGGCGCAGATCCAACCAAAGCTCGCAGTTGGTGGTTGGGTGAGATTTCTAGAGTTGCAAACGACAAGGGTGTTTTACCTACCGAATTGATCTCAGTTAAAGATGTTGCGCAAGTTATCGCATTAATTACAATTGGTGAGTTAACCGATAAGTTAGCGCGCCAGGTTGTTGAAGGCGTTATCGCCGGTGAAGGAAATCCAACTGATGTAATTAACAAACGTGGACTTAAGGTTGTCTCAGATGATTCCCGGTTGATGAAAGCCATTGAAGATGCAATCGCTGCGCAACCAGAGACCGCTGAGCGTGTTCGTGGTGGAAATATTCCAGCAGCAGGTGCGTTAATAGGTGCGGTAATGAAAGCAACTGGTGGACAGGCGGATGCAGCAAAGGTGCGGGAACTATTATTAAAACATTTAGGGCAATAAACTAATCTTATGAGCGAAAAAAATCCGCCAAATAAAATGAAGCCAAGATCTGGCTTGGTCACCGATGGCATAGAGCGCGCGCCTGCACGCGGGATGCTTCGCGCAGTTGGTATGAAGGATGAAGATTTCGCTAAACCACAAATTGGTATTGCATCTTCTTGGAATGAAGTAACTCCTTGTAATTTATCTCTTGATCGTTTAGCTAAAGCATCTAAAAAGGGTGTAAAAGATGCTGGTGGCTTTCCAATGCAATTTGGCACCATCTCCATCTCTGATGGAATTTCCATGGGACATGAAGGAATGCATTTTTCATTAGTATCTCGTGAAGTAATTGCCGATTCTGTTGAAACTGTTATGCAAGCAGAGCGATTAGATGGAATGGTTACCTTTGCAGGTTGTGATAAATCTCTGCCGGGCATGATGATGGCAGCAGCTCGGATAGATGTTGCAAGTGTTTTTGTCTACGCCGGCTCTACCATGCCTGGCAAAGTAGATGGCAGAGATGTCACAATCATTGATGCCTTTGAAGCAGTTGGTGCCTGTGCTCGAGGATTAATTTCAGAGGAAGAGTTAGATAAAATTGAAAGAGCGATCTGCCCAGGTGAAGGCGCATGTGGTGGCATGTACACCGCAAACACCATGGCTGCAATTGGTGAGGCAATTGGTTTATCACTTCCAGGCTCCGCATCTCCTCCTTCAATAGATCGCCGCCGCGATGATTACGCAGTTAAATCAGGGGCAGCTGTTGTTGAGCTAATTAGACAAGGAATTACTACCCGTCAGATTTTGACTAAGAAAGCATTTGAAAATGCGATCACAGTCTTAATGGCGCTAGGTGGTTCAACAAATGCAGTACTTCACCTACTTGCCATTGCATATGAGGCAGAGGTTGATTTAACTCTTGAAGATTTCCATCGAGTTGGATCAAAGGTGCCATTACTTGGGGATTTAAAACCATTTGGTAAGTATGTAATGACAGATATGGACAAGGTGGGCGGAGTTCCAGTAATTCTTCGTGCACTCCTTGATGCCGGCTTACTACATGGTGATTGCTTAACAGTTACCGGTAAGACCATGGCAGAAAACTTGAAAGATATAACACCGCCAGATCCAGATGGTGAAATTCTTAAAGCGGTAAGTAATCCACTTTCCCTAGGTGGTGGCATAACAATTCTTGGCGGCTCACTTGCTCCTGATGGCGCAGTGAGTAAGACAGCTGGAGTTGGTGTTGATTTCTTTGAAGGACCAGCAAAGGTTTTTGAACGTGAACAATCTGCCATGGATGCATTAGAGAGTGGCTCAATTGTTGCCGGTGATGTTGTAGTAATTAGATATGAAGGACCAAAGGGTGGTCCTGGCATGCGTGAGATGTTAATGATTACTGGCGCAATCAAAGGTGCCGGTCTTGGTAAATCAGTATTGCTACTAACTGATGGCAGATTCTCTGGTGGCTCAACCGGTCTTTGCGTAGGACATGTTGCTCCTGAGGCAGTAGATGGTGGCCCAATTGCATTTGTTAAAAATGGTGATCTAGTAAGGATTGATGTCAAGAAAAGAACTTTAGATTTATTAGTTGATGAAAAAGAGATGGCTGAACGGAAGAAAAATTTCAAACCACTTTCACATAAATATACCCGCGGGGTCTTGGGTAAGTATTCAAAGTTAGTCGGTAGCGCAGCAAAGGGTGCGGTCTGCGAATAATTGCAGTTTTGTTATAAGCACGCTCAAATATTGAGATCTCTATCTCACGGGTTGACTAGATCTAAGTACACCTGAGAAACTACAGCCATGAAGAACACCTCGCTAATCTCACAAATCGCGATCACATCAGTGGTCGTGGTGATTATCGAGCGTGCGCGCTAACTAAAAAAAGTTAGTTCGCACCCCTCAGATAAAACTGGGGGGTTTTGTTTTAGGTAGATCTAGTTTAGGAAGGAAGCGATGAGCAAGATCAATGGTGCGCAAAGTTTAGTTAACGCACTTGAGGCTGCCGGCGTTGATGTCATGTTTGGCATACCAGGTGGCGCAATTCTTCCTGCTTACGATCCAATTTTTGATTCAAAGATCCGTCACATATTAGTAAGACATGAACAGGGTGCCGGACATGCTGCAACAGGTTATGCCCAAGCAACCGGTCGAGTTGGCGTTTGTATTGCAACCTCTGGTCCTGGTGCCACAAATTTAGTAACACCATTAGCTGATGCGCAGATGGACTCTGTTCCAATTGTGGCAATTACTGGTCAGGTACCATCTGCGGCCATTGGTACCGATGCTTTCCAAGAGGCAGATATCCGTGGCGTTACCATGCCAGTTACAAAACACAATTATTTAATTACCGATCCAGCAGATATTCCACGTGCTATTGCTGAGGCATTTTATATCGCAAGTACCGGCCGACCAGGAGCGGTTCTAGTTGATATTGCCAAAGATGCACTACAAAAAGAGACAACGTTTAACTATCCAAAAAATGTTTCACTTGCTGGATATAACCCAGTAGTTGAACCAAAGAGTGAGGCGATCGCAGATGCCGCAGCTTTGATTACCCAATCTAAAAAGCCAGTTCTTTATGTTGGTGGCGGAGTTATTAAAGCAAATGCTGCCAAAGAGTTAATGATGCTTGCTGAGATAACTGGCGCTCCAGTTGTTACTACTTTAATGGCACGCGGTGCCTTCCCGGACTCACACCCACAACATCTTGGTATGCCTGGTATGCATGGCACGGTGGCAGCCGTTACCGCACTCCAGAAGGCAGATCTATTAATTACTTTAGGTGCCAGATTTGATGATCGAGTAACTGGAAAACTTTCAAGCTTTGCACCAAATGCCAAGATTATTCACGCCGATATTGATCCAGCTGAGATTGGTAAGAATCGCCATGCTGATGTGGCAATCATTGGTGATTTAAAAAATATCTTGCGGGCACTAGCTCCTGCAACTAAAACCGCACTTTCTAAATCTGCCCCAGATATAACACCTTGGCTTACTGAGGTTTATGGCTGGCGAAGTAAGTTCCCATTAGGTTATGACAAACCATCTGATGGCTCGGTTTCACCACAGTATGTAATAGAAAGAATTGGCAAGATTTCAGGTCCTGACACAATCTTTGCTGCTGGCGTTGGTCAACATCAGATGTGGGCATCACAATTTATTGGTTATGAAAAACCAAGAACCTGGCTTAACTCAGGCGGCCTTGGAACTATGGGTTATGCAGTTCCGGCTGCAATGGGTGCCAAGGTTGGCGCTCCTGATACAACAGTCTGGGCGATCGATGGTGATGGCTGTTTCCAAATGACAAATCAAGAGCTAGTAACTTGTGCGCTAAATAATATTCCAATTAAGGTGGCAGTAATTAATAATGAATCTCTTGGCATGGTTCGCCAGTGGCAAACCCTTTTCTATAACCAACGTTATTCAAATACTGATCTACACTCAAAGCGGATTCCAGATTTTAAATTACTAGCTGAAGCTATGGGCTGTGTTGGCTTGCGTTGTGAGAAGCCAGGTGATGTTGATAAGACTATTGAGGCGGCGATGGCGATTAATGATCGCCCAGTTGTAGTTGATTTTAATGTTCATCGTGATGCGATGGTTTGGCCGATGGTGGCTGCCGGCACATCAAATGATGAGATCACAATTGCCAGATCAATGGCACCGGTCTGGGATTCACAGGAGTTGTAATGGCTATTCACACATTGGCAGTTTTAGTCGAGAACTCACCTGGCGTACTAGCACGAGTTGCATCTCTATTTTCTCGTCGCGGTTACAACATCGATTCTCTGGCTGTTGGACCTACTGAGAATCCAAAGGTTTCCCGAATGACCATTGTTTTAAATTTAGAGGGACATGCGTTAGATCAGGTAAGTGCGCAATTGTTTAAATTAGTAAATGTAATTGGAATCTCTGAAATGAAGGATTCAGATTCATCAAAGCGTGAGATTTTATTGGTGAAGGTAGCAAATACACCTGCTGCTAAAGAGGTTGTGAAAAAGCATGGTGCGGTCATTGCTGATGAGGGTGTGAAATCTATTTCGATAGAGGCGGTCGGTGAATCATCTGCAATTGAAAGCTTGCTTGCAGATTTAAAACCACATGGGATTCGGGAGTTAGTTCAATCAGGCTTGGTGGCACTAGAGCGCGGCGACAGCACACTTGCAGACCGTACGCTTAGCACCATGGGAACTGCTAACGAGTCAGATCCAAATAGTTCAACAGCTGATTACCAAAATTAATAACCAACCAACATAAGGAGAAATACAGTGGCAACGATGTATCACGATGAGGATGCAGATCTAGCAATAATCCAATCTAAAAAGGTTGCAGTAATTGGCTACGGATCTCAAGGACATGCACACGCACTATCGCTTCGAGATAGCGGTGTTGATGTTGTAGTTGGTTTAGCCGAAGGTTCTAAATCACGAGCCAAGGCAGAGGCTGAAGGCCTTAAGGTTGCATCAGTTGCCGATGCAGTTAAAGGCGCAGATGTTGTGATGTTGCTTGCACCAGATCATGTGCAACGTCATATCTACAATGATTCAATTGCGCCAAACATTAAAGCAGGAGCAGCGCTCTTCTTTGGTCACGGTTTTAATATTCGATTTGGTTATATCAAACCGCCTACAAATGTTGATGTTTGTATGGTTGCACCGAAGGGTCCAGGACACTTAGTACGTCGTGAGTACTCAGCCGGACGTGGTGTGCCGGTAATTGTTGCAGTAGAACAAGATGCAACAGGTAATGCTTGGCCAATCACACTTTCATATGCAAAGGCGATTGGTGGCCTACGTGCTGGTGGAATTTTGACTACCTTCACCGAAGAGTGTGAGACAGATTTATTTGGTGAGCAATCAGTTCTTTGTGGGGGCGCGTCCCAATTAGTTATGTATGGTTTTGAAACTTTGATTGAAGCCGGATATCAACCAGAGGTTGCCTACTTTGAGTGCTTGCATGAGCTAAAACTTATTGTTGATCTTATGTATGAAGGTGGAATAGCTAAACAACGCTGGTCAGTTTCTGACACAGCTGAGTATGGTGATTACATCTCAGGTCCACGAGTTATTGATCCAAGCGTCAAAGAAAATATGAAGGCAGTGCTTGCTGATATTCAATCTGGTTCATTTGCCAAGCGCTTTATTGATGACCAAGATGCAGGTGCTCCTGAATTTAAGTCCCTGCGAGCCAAGGGTGAGTCACATCCAATTGAGCAGGTTGGTAGAGATCTTCGCAAGTTGATGTCTTGGGTTAAATCAGCAAACAAGGATGATTACAAAGAAGGAAATGCGGCGCGTGGCTAAACCTGTTGTATTAATTGCTGAAGAGTTAAGTCCAGCCACTGTTGAGGCGCTTGGACCTGACTTTGAGGTGCGCAATTGCAATGGCTCAGATAGAGGTGAATTACTTGCCGCACTTGCTAAAGGTGTTGATGCAGTATTAATTCGCTCTGCCACCAAGATGGATGCTGAAGCAATTGCAGCAGCGAAAGGTTTAAAGGTAATTGCCAGAGCTGGTGTTGGCTTAGATAATGTAGAAATTCCAGCTGCAACCGCAGCTGGGGTTATGGTGGTTAATGCACCAACTTCAAATATTGTCTCAGCTGCAGAGCTTGCCATTGGATTACTTCTGGCATCTGCCAGATTTATCTCACCAGCACACGCAGCATTGCGAAATGGGAAGTGGGCACGTTCTAAATACACAGGTGCTGAACTATTTGAGAAAACTTTAGGAATTGTTGGCTTTGGCCGGATTGGTCAATTAGTCGCGGCTCGTATGCAATCTTTTGGAATGGATGTTGTTGCTTATGATCCTTATCTACAGCCAGCACGTGCTGCGCAATTAAATGTTAAATTAGTAGAGTTAGATGAATTATTAAAGATTAGTGATTTCATAACTATCCACCTACCAAAGACAAAAGAGACCGCTAATTTAATTGGCACTGAGGCATTAAAGAAGGTAAAGCCAACGGTAAGAATTATCAACGCAGCTCGCGGTGGTGTGTTAGATGAGGCTGCCCTTTATGAGGCGTTAAAAGCCGGTCGCGTTGCAGGCGCTGGTCTTGATGTTTTTACAACCGAGCCATGTACCGACTCACCGCTTTTTACATTAGACAATGTAGTAGCAACACCTCACTTAGGTGCATCAACTGATGAAGCCCAGGAGCGGGCCGGAATTGCTGTTGCTGTCTCTGTTCGTAAAGCATTATCTGGTGAGTTGGTACCAGATGCGGTAAATGTTAAGGGTGGTGCGATTGATCAAGCCGTTCGTCCAGCACTGCCATTGGTTGAAAAGTTGGCTCAAGTAGCAACATCTTTAGCTAATGATGTTATCTCCTCAATTGATGTTGAGGTAAGAGGAGAGATCTCAACACTTGATGTATCTGTGCTTTCAACAAGTGCGCTTAAGGGTGCATTAATTGCAATGGGCGCAGAGGATGTTACATATGTGAATGCACCAGCACTTGCAACTGAGAGATCATTAACATCGGCCGTTTCAGCAGATGCTGAAAGCCCTGATCATCGTAATTTAGTTTCAGTAAGAGCAGCTTGTGCTGATGGCTCTCAGGTATTTGTTAGCGGAACACTTATGGGAATTAAGCAGATTCAAAAGATCGTAGCGATTGATAAATTAGATCTAGATCTTAAACCAACTAATAACTTGCTATTCCTACGTTACACCGATCGTCCAGGTGTTGTTGGTGTGGTTGGAAATGCACTTGGCAAGTTAAAAATAAATATTGCCGATATGCAGGTTGGTCGCACCCAAGAGGGTGGGCAAGCGCTAATGGCATTAACTGTTGACTCCGTAATTCCTAAAGAGGTAATTGATGTGATTGCCAATGAGACTGGTTCCTCACTTGTTCGTTTTGTTAATTTGGTGCAGGAATGAAAACTTTTAATTTAGCCACAATTCCAGGCGATGGAATCGGTCCTGAGGTTGTAAGCCAAGGCCTTCGGGTATTAGATGCGGTTTCAAAGAAATATGATCTAGAGTTTAAAAAAACTAATTATGAGTTAGGTGCTGCCTACTGGCATAAAACTAAGGAGACCTTGCCAGATGCTGTTATGGCAGAGCTAGCAAAGGCAGATGTAATTTTATTGGGTGCTGTTGGCGATCCAACTGTGCCAAGTGGGGTACTAGAGCGTGGCTTATTGTTAAAGCTTAGATTTGCTTTTGAGCACTATATAAATTTGCGCCCAGCAAAGTTGTTCCCAGGTGTTACCTCACCAATTACAAATAATAAAGGAATTGATTTTATAGTTGTTCGTGAGGGAACAGAGGGTTTATATGTTGGGGCTGGCTCAATTAAGGATGAGGGAACAGATAAAGAGTTAGCTATTGAAGAGTCAATTAATACCTATAAAGGTGTTGAAAGGGTAATTCGCGATGCATTTAATCGAGCAATGGCTCGTCCACGTAAAAAACTTACCTTAGTTCATAAGAACAATGTTCTAACCCGAGCAGGTGGTCTTTGGACTCGAGTATTTAATGAGGTTGCAAAGGATTTTCCACAGATTACAACTGATTACCTACATGTTGATGCTGCCTCTATGTTTTTTGTAACTAACCCAGAGCGGTTTGATGTGGTGGTAACTGATAATTTATTTGGTGACATTATTACTGATATTGCAGCTGCCATCTGCGGTGGTATTGGACTTGCTGCTAGCGGAAATATAAATCCAACCGGTGCCTTTCCATCTATGTTTGAACCAGTTCATGGCTCTGCCCCTGATATTGCTGGCAAGGGCTTAGCTGATCCAACTGCAACTGTTTTATCAATTGCCATGATGTTAAACCACTTGGGTGAAAGTAGTGCTGCAGCAGATGTTGAAAATGCGGTAGCTAGGGATTTACTGGTACGAGCGGATAAAAAGCGATCTACCTCTGAAGTTGGGGATGCATTAGTGGCGGGTGTGGCATGAAAATAATTAGTAATCCAAACACAAAGCCGCTGGATAATACAGAGCGTAATAAAAGAGTTGCCGAGCCTGGCTTTGGTAAGTATTACACCGACAATATGGTTATTGCGCAATGGAATGAAGCAACTGGTTGGTCTGATGCAACATTGCAGCCATATGGTCCACTCTCATTAGATC
>Ga0214919_10010899_pt1 | contig 11418 bp, 14 predicted proteins | sample LL1503_MetaG_FD_177994 | JGI IMG/M metagenome (GOLD analysis project Ga0214919, IMG submission 177994) | Freshwater microbial communities from Lake Lanier, Atlanta, Georgia, United States - LL-1503 | ecosystem: Environmental > Aquatic > Freshwater > Lake | place: USA: Georgia | collected...
CGTGCGCTCCTTGCGCTTCAAGATGGAATACGACTGCAAGGGGGCGCGCAGCCGGGGCCTGGAGATGCTGGCTTTTGCTGACCGCATGGCCGCCGGTAAGGAGCTGATCCGCTTGGGCGAAGACCCCGACGGCTGGGAGGACGTGGAGCCGGGCACGATGTTCGACATGCGTCTGCGCGCCGCCTGCGGTAAATGATGGCTGCGCGCTGACGGCGCGCCGGGTGGGCCCTGCTTAGCCGGGGCGGTTGCCCTCTTCATCGGCCTCTTTGCGGCACACAAAGGCGCCGCCCTTGCTGGTGGCGTACCACAGATGGCCTTTGGGGTAGTACAGACGGGTTGCCAGGTTGAGCCAGACCACCACGTCATTGGGGCAGCGTGTTTTGGCCTGCTCTTCCGTTTGGAACTTGCCAGCGGGTTGAAAGGCCTGGGCTGCCAAAGGCAGAAGCAGCAGTAAAAACAAAAGCCATGAGGCGGCAAAGCGGGCCAAGGTGGGCTGCATAGAAATGCCTTTTTTAGACGGGTCTAACAAGCATACGGCTTTTGGGTACGATGGGCCTTATGCATATGCGGGCGCTCTTATTTTGTATGTTTTTGCTGGGGGTGGGCGGCGTGGCAACCGCGCAGTCAGTGGCACCGCCTGCGCCGCAATCGTTTGGGCTTGCGCGTTGTCCGGAGTATGGCTATTTTCGGAATTGCTACGGCAGCTACACCTGGTACGACGGAAGTACGTATGAGGGCACTTGGAAAGACAACCAGAAGACCGGTATGGCCGTCTACAAAGACGCCAACGGCGACACCTATGTGGGCGAGTGGAAGAGTAACCGCCGAAGCGGCGAGGGTGTCTACAACTGGTCGGACGGCCGGGTTTGGCTGGGGCAGTGGAAAGAGGGCGAGCCGCATGGCCGGTTTATCCAGTATGGGCCGGACAAATCCATTGAGCGCATGGGAATTTTCCAAAAGGGCAGGCTGCAAACCGCCAGGTCTGTAGACCCCAAGGTATTCACCCGAATTTCAAGCGAGGTACTGGCTGCAACAAGCCCCTCGCCTGTTGCAACCCCCGCCTATCCTCCCCCATCTGTGCAGACGGTGACCCCTGCCGCTGCGGCGACAGCGATCGACGCATTCCCCATCGATGATTTGAGCTGGGACGCGCGCTATCCAGCGCCCTGAGGTGTTGGTACGCCTATGACAATTTCTCTGCATGGCGCTTGGGCGTGGGTGATTGTGCTGTTGCTGGCGCAATCCGGATGGGGGCAAACGCCATCGGCCAAGAGCGCCATACCGGAGGCTTTTGAGAGACCCGCGCAGGCGCCCATGGCACCCGGAACGACCCTCAGAGACTGTCCTGAGTGCCCTGACATGGTGGTGGTACCAGGCGGCAGTTTTTGGATGGGGTCGCCCGCAGGCACAGGCGCGAATGCGGCCGGGGCTGCCAAAGCGCCCTGGGGACAGCCCAATGAAATGCCCCAACACCGGGTTGAGGTTCCCGCTTTTGCTATGGGCAAGCACGAAGTCACGCAGGAGCAGTGGACGGCCTTGATGGGCGAAAACCCGAGTTTTCGCAAAGCGCGCAACTTGCCGGTAGAAAACGTCAATTGGCATGACGCGCAAGCGTATGTCCGCAAACTCAGCGACAAAACGCAGAAGAATTATCGCTTACCGTCTGAGGCCGAGTGGGAATACGCGGCACGTGCCGGCACACGGACCGAATGGGGTTTTGCACACCAAATCGCTTTGGGTGACTATGCCTGGTACCACGCGGTCAGCGGGGGCAAGACCCATCCGGTGGGGTTGAAACTCCCGAATGCCTTTGGTTTATTTGACGTGCACGGCAACGTATGGGAGTGGGTTGAAGACTGTTACCACGAGCACTACGGCGGCGCACCTACGGACGGCACCGCGTGGACAACTGGCTGCGGGGTGCCATACGGCGTTATCCGCGGCGGCTCCTTTGATCTGGTTCCGCAGTTGCTGCGCTCAGCGGTGCGGTATTGGATTTACCCGAACCAGCGCGCCTATTTCATTGGGTTTCGCGTGGCCCGTGACCTGTAGTCGACCCTATTGCGTCGCAAGACGGAATAAGTACGCACCAAAATAAAGCAAAGTTCACCGGCGTGGTGCAAAAAGGCGCCAAGAAAACGGCATTCAATTTGCTTTAACTAAGACCTAAGAATTTGTGAATCGACCGGTGCATATCGCACGACGATACTCGCGCAAATTTTTCTTGGTGATGGGGCTGATGGATTTGCGGCTGCAAACGGTGCCGCAAGTGGTTTTCACAAAATTGCCACAGTGCCTGCATAGGCTCACCGTTTTTAGGATTGACCGCCATGCGAAATTTATTGGTATTCATTCTCTTCATGCAATCACTCATGTGTCTCGCGGCCGATAACGCCGACTGCACGCGATTTTCCAATGAGAATGACAAGCTTTTTTGCGCTGCGCAAGCCGCTAAAGACAAAGTCATGTGCAAAAAAATTAAAGGCGATGAGGACAAAGTGCAGTTCTGTATCGTGTCAATTAGCCCCAACTCGTACACCTGCGACAAAATCCGATCTGACAGCAAGCGCTTCGAATGCCTGTCATTGGTTCGCAATACCCAACGAAAGTCGGTCTGGAACTTGACGGGAGCCCTTACAGTGGATCGCGCCTTGAAATTGCGAATTGGCTAAGCGGGGGGCCTTGTTACTCCAGAATACTGTTCGTCAAATCATTGCACGATTGCATTTCTGGTACATCAACGGGCTTGATCGAATAGGACTTCAGCAGTGAGTCCATAGTTGCAGAAGGGTATCCCCTGCTTAAGAAATTGAGCCGCACACGGCCCATGGCCTCCCCAAGCGCCGAGAAGACCAAAGCAGTTGTATCGTCCCATTGTTTCCCCCGAACCTCCATTGCCATCATCGCTAGATAAACGTTTGAGCACTTTGCCCACATATTGGGTTCGGTTAAACGGATTGCAGCTGCAATCTTGCTCGGGTTGGAATCAAAATACCGCTTTACAACGGGGGCGTTATCAATAATGCTCCCAGCCATTGCTCCAACGCTAGTGAGTAAGCCTAGGCAAAGTAACAGTAGTGAACGTTTCCAACACCTCGTTCTGGGGGCGCTTTTTCTTGTCGGTGGGTTCATCGGGTCAGGACTAAAGTAATTATTTTTCCCAAGAAGATAATATCAATCATCCGTAAGTGGATGGTACTGATGCGCCCTTCGGGCGTTCGCCGGCTATCAGTCCAATCCCGGCCAGAGTAAAAATTTACCTTAGCAAGCTCGCACGATAGGGTCGTCCCCACCGAACAACATGAAAACCATCTGCGTAATCCTGCTGATTTCCGCTTTATGCACCGGCTGTGCTGTCTACGCAGTAGCAGACGCGGCGGTCTCCGCCGGGGCCACGGTGGTCAAGACCACCGTCAAGGCCGCCGGCGCGGTTGTCGACGCGGTGATACCGGACAGTAAGTCAAAGAAGAAGTGAAGCGGCGGGAAGCAGATCACGTATTTACAAAACTCCCCGACTTGCCCCCGTGCTTTTCCAGCAGCTTCACGTCGGTCATTGTCATGCCCCGGTCAACGGCTTTGGTCATGTCATAAACCGTTAGCAGGGCGACTTGGACAGCGGTTAAAAAAAGAGCCAAAAACCTCGGTTTGTCCCAAATTCCGTGGGTTCATTGGGACAGGATTGGGACAAGAATTTGCCCCGAAAAGATGATATCAGTCATCCCAATCCGACGATAGTGTTTTGGCTGTCAGGCACTCCTCCATGACCCCACCGTACCCCCACCCCCCTGTTCTGACGGCGGGACTCCAGCAGGTCTTCACGCTCTAATCTGCTCAGACCACCCCCTTGTTTTGTAAAAGCAGACAGGCGGGGGGTATATAAATTTTTGGATTCATTGGCAGACTTTGCGGCATTCGTGCTGCCCTGTGTAAGGGTTCAGCGCTTGTTTTTGGGTGCATTGCCGCACACCTGACGGTTGAACACCAACGGAAGGTTGTCAACGACAGATTTATACAGAACTCAAAAGCCGTTGAGAACGTTCACGCGCATCTCGGAATAGTACCGCTCCATCTTCACAGCACCGCTGCCTATCTATCGCGCCCGCATGTGTCGCGCGGGGCTCAGATTGAGCAGTTCCATCGCGGACTATTAAGACCGCAGTGAATGGGAACTTTGCTCAGGCAGTTGTCGCTACTGCTTTGTCACATGAGGTGACGACAGCCGTTCACCTTAAAGAACGTACTGTTAAAAGTACATCCCAACACCTACCAAAGCACTGGTACCGCCGACTTTCATATCATAGGTAATTGTGCCTCCTGATTGGTTACTCGTGTTACCAACTCGCGATTTCAACTCTCCGAACACATAGAAATTATTTCCACTCGATGGGATATGAAATAGGGTTTTCGCTCCAATGCCGTAGGAATATCCATTTAAGGTGCTACTGCTGTTGCTGGGGCTGCTACCGTTGATTCTGACGGAGTAGTAACCTAATTTTCCATACAACAAGGTGTCTTTACTAACTAAAAAGCCCGGCACTACAGATGCTTCGTATTGGCTATCAATATAGGCACTGACGGTCGAGTTATAAGCACCATTCAAGTACTGGGTGCCAGAAGTCGTTGAGCTTTTTAGAAGATTAGTTTCTACAGCAACTCCAAGCGTATTCTTGTCACTTAAGGCCCATGTGTAATCAAGTCCGATATTGAGTGGGACTGCGGAAGGCTTAAAAGAGTCCCAAGTTAATGGACTGTAAGAAGAATTGGACAAGTCACCACTCCAAGTTTCATAGCCAGACGAAGCGTATACGCTTGGCCCCACGAAATTCTTCACTTGAGCGAATCCGTTTGTTGCCGTCGCTAAGGTAATCGCTGCACAAGCCACTGCCATTAAATTGGCTGATTTCATTTGAATTCTCCAACAGAAGTTAACTTCATCAAAATTATAGGACAACCCAACCCAACCGTTCAGCCTCCATAGTCGCGGTCAACTTGGAATAGTGCCGCTACATCAATTCCGCTGAGTTGCCCATTTGCCGAGTTCACTTGCGTATGGCGGCCTTTTGGCTGAGCAGTTTCCTCGGCAGACGCTGCGGTCTCCGTCGGAGCCACTGTGGTCAAGACCACCGTGAAGGCTAATGGAGCCGTTATTGACGCGGTGATACCGGATAGCAAGTCAGACAAGAAGTGATATTTGTAGCGCCATTTAATGCTTTTAAAAGCATACGCAATAATTGACACATTAGATTAAGTTAGTTATCATCTGATTACGCCGATAGGAGTTCTTATGGGTAACAGATGGGGTACGGAATGATGGCTGCAATAGACAAAACTGAGTATGAGACTCATGTATCCCTCGCCGGGGGTCGGATACGGTGTCTGAGATGTACCGCGCAGTCATCCAGAACCAAGAAGCAGTGCGGCAAGCCTGCGATGAATTCCAGCACTACACAGAAATGCACTCACCACGGCGGGCGCAGTACCGGCCCGCGAACTGCCGAAGGCAAGCAGCGTCTTATCGAGGCACACCTCCTCCACGGAGAACATACAAAGACCGCGAGAGCCGAATACTCCAAGGACTCAGCCAAGCTATCCATGCTTGAAGACTGTCTGCGTGTTCTGGGAATGGACATCAAGCGCCGCCAAGGCAGGAAGGCTGCGGGGTATAGGGCAGTGCGAACGATGGAGGCTGTGACGGAGTTTGTGAGGGGATTACGCTAGGTGTAGGGGGTCGTCCGATGGGCAGCGGTTTTTTGAATCGCTAGACCCATCGACATAGGAATGGTGTGATGACCACCAAATCTATTTTGAGCAGGCACGCGTGAGGAAATCAGCCGACTTCTGCCCAAGCTAAGGGGTGGGGTACATAGAGGGCCAAAAACGGCTTCTAGGCGCACAGTCACTGCTTCAACATGTACCGGCTGGCCTTGCCGGTAGTGCCCTTTGATTTCAGTTCCAGTATGCCCAAAGTGCAGAACTCGTTTAACAGGTCGTTCGCGTATTCATGTGAGATACCGATTGCTTCGCCAGCCTTACGGCACGATAGGATGAATGGGGTCTCTCCTTGGTGAGCCTGAAGGGCAACGCAGAGTTGGTACAGCTTTGCGCCATGCGTTCCCAGTACGTTGCCTGCGTTTTCAGATGGTTCAGCGTCGAGTCCAGCGAGGATTTTTCCCCAGATTCCGTTTGGGAACTTTATTTCCCTCCACCCCCTTTTGAACGCTAACCAAGACTCAAGGAAGTCCTTCGTCCGAATGGCTGGCAGTGCGATATCAAACCACTCCCTGACGACCCCCTTCATCGATTCAACGTCTGCGGTGGGATGAAGTCCCTTCAAGTGCCGTGCTAAATCAAAGATACGGAAGTTGCGGAATCCATAACCTTGGGGGATTGTGTTTGCCGGGAACTTCTCTCCGTTGAATCCTCCGGTCAGATGCACAGAAGAACTGAAGTCAGTGTCTTGTGTCCCTTCAGTGCCTTGTGTGCCTTTGATACCTTCTGTGACTTCTGTCTCTTCTGTCAACTTGGAGGCTCTTATTTGGTTGTGAACCTGCACATAGCCCGGAAGCTGGGCAATAGGCCCAGCCCTCAGTACATGCCCTGTAACAGTGAGATAGCGACTCCTTGAATAAAGTTCAACATTGACCCCGTTGAACTCGCTAGTGGCAGCCTTAAGAGGTGGGTTGTCTACATAGCCAAAGCTCCGCAGGCCCTTGCCACTAGGGGACAGTTCAACGTACTGGCATCCAATTGAGTCCAAGATTGCCATCGCTTGTTCGGACGGGACACCGTCGATGACGCAGTTGTCTAAATCAATTCCGACAAGCCCGTCACCGTCGAGCACAATGCCCACCCCTGAGAAGCCACCCTCCTCGTAGGCCGTTTGGGTCTGCTCAAAGGAAGTCCACGTGTCAGGGTCAATAACGCTTGCGTTGCTATTCAACACTGCCGCACATTTCGGAACTTTTTGAGGCTTCCCTCCCTTACGAGATTCGTAAGCCCAAACTACCCATCTGTTGAGAGCTACAAGGTCAGCAGGTAAGTTCTGGAAGATTGGTTCAAGGGGCAGGGTCTGAGTTTGTTTCGCCATGATTTTTCTCCGTGGAGAGTTGGATATGGCTGTATTTGAAAAGCGAGCAAATTTGAGGCACTTAACGCCGGTGACTCCCATAGGCAAACTCCGGTGAGAGCAATAGATAACACCGGTGAAGGGCGGCTTTAACACCGGTCAAAAGTTCCGAATATCGGCATGTGAGCGTTGTTCATAAGCATTTGGAAAGCAGCGCTCGAGGATTCCCCATCCAACTTCTTCAGAAAGCTTGCGCCGCCCTCTTGTCCGGCCTTTACAAAGCCAGTTCATCACCTCATAGGGGCAGTACAAAGGCGGGAATCCTCCCACCCCTCCCCTCCCCAAAACCTTCCGGGCTGCCTTTAGCGCAGGTCGGCCTCTCAGGCTGTCAAACCAGCCAATGTTCATGCCTGTTCTTGCCCCGAACGCCCTAACCAGTTCATCTGGAGTGACTAAAACACGCAGGTCTAAGGTGGTGGATAGACTGCCCGACGATGCCTGAATCGGAATCCATTTGCTCTCGGGATTGGATGACTTGAGCCATGCGTTAACGTCATCCTTCGCGACGATATGAAGGACTGTGGCGGCTTTAGCCGTGCCAACCCCCAATAACCCCCCCTTGTCGTCATACGAAGGTAGCTCCCCGCCTAAGATTGCACGCAGCATTTTTTCAGTCCAATGCCTTCGTAACCCTTCACTTTCTCCCTCAAGGTCAGCAATCTCTCTTGCCGCCTTCGTATAGGGGTAGAGCCCGGCAGGGGCAAACTGAACCAGCGTCTCTGATTTACTTGGCGTTCTTTTTGACGGTTTGCTGCGAGTTCCCATAACAAAGAAATTCTTCCGTGGTTTTGGTAACTCCCCGCCGCAGCTTTAACTAATGTTGCATTAGCGCATCCGCTGCATGATGTGGGCAAATGATATCGTTTTGGCTAAATCAGCCCAGCTTTACAGCAAGCTCCGCCGGATTTGGGTGGTAGTACCTCTGCAACATCCGCAGGCTCTTGTGACCCGTCACCGCAGATAGCTCTACCAAGTTGGGGAGCCGCTTGGAAAGCTCCGTAACCGCCATATGCCTCAAATCGTGGAACCGCAAATCCGCCAACCCGCAACGGATGGTTGCCCGTTTAAACGCTGCCGCTAAGGCGTATGCAGTTATCGGGAAAACCTTCCCGCTGATATGACGGGGCAACTGGGTCAGCGTATGGACTGCCAATCGGGATAGGGGAATACAGCGTCGCTCACCGTTCTTGGATGTATGCAGTTGTGCCGTTTGCTTTTGCAGGTCAATGTCTTGCCAAGCCAGCGCCAGAAGCTCTCCGCGACGCATTGCGGTCTCCAGTGCCAAGACAACTATCGGCTCTACCCATATGCTCTGCCGCCCCTTAGGGCGCACGGACTCGAGCAGTAATGCCTTCTGCGCAGGGGTCAAGATACGGTTACGCCCCGGCGGGCTGCTGGGCCTGCGAACCTTGGTGAAGGGGTTCTCCATATGGATACCCCATTCACGCCTTGCGTGGTTGATGACGCTGGACAGGTATGCAAACTCCCGGATGACCGTATTGGCGCAGACCACCTGAAGTCGAGCGTCTCGATGCCTTCCCAGCAACTCCGGTGTCAGGTTGGTAAGTGCCAATTTGCCGATGCTTCTTCTACCGATAGCCCGCAGCCTTATTTCGTCTTCCTTTGCCCCCTTCATGGAGGGCAGCACATCTCTGATGTACCGCTGGATGAGGTCACTGAGGGTCGTTCTTTGGGCCCCAGAAGGACTGACGTAGCTGCCCTTGTCGATTTCCACCTCCACAGAGCGGGCCCACCGCTCCGCGTCTTGGCGGCTCAAGAAGCTCTTGGTCTGCTCAGGGGTTCCAAGGCGGCGAACACGCGCCTGCCAGCGGTTGGCGCGAAAGCGAAAAGTAGCCATTTCATTCCTTCATTGGGACAGGAATGGGACAAGCCTCGTTTTTCAGTGTCTTTTTTTAAAACCCCGCACAGCACGAAGTGCAACAGCGAACGCAGAAAAGTCTTTGTAAATCAGAGGCTTACAAAACTCCCCGACTTCCCCCCGTGCTTCTCCAGCAGCTTCACGTCGGTCATCGTCATACCCCGGTCAACGGCTTTGGTCATGTCGTAGACCGTTAAAAGGGCGACTTGGACAGCGGTGAGTGCCTCCATTTCCACGCCGGTTGGGCCGACCGTTTCCACTGTCGCCGTGCAGGTGACACCGTCAAACCCATGGCTGTGTGCGTGGGCTATGTCCAGGCTCAGCGCGACGTGGCTGAGCGCTAGCGGGTGGCACAATGGGATGAGATCGCTGGTTTTTTTGGCAGCCATGATGCCGGCCAGGCGTGCTACGCCCAGCACATCTCCTTTTTTAGCGCTGCCGTTTTCAATCAACGCGCGGGTTGCTGCCAGCATTTCGATGCGGCCGCTGGCGACGGCCCGGCGCCGTGTTGCGGCTTTGTCGCCTACGTCCACCATGTGCGCTTGGCCCTGGGCGTCAAAATGGGTGAGCGGCGGCTGGTCGGCTGGGGTCATGGCTTTTTAAAACGGGTTTGAGAACGACGGTATGGAGCGCTTGCATCATAGGGGAACAGGGTTGCGCAAGCGCTTTCAACAGGCGCTGTGCGCCGCGCTCGCTGTGACCCTTGCGCTAGGGGCCACGCCGGCATCGGCACAAAGTTCCTCGGCCCTGCCCGGGCTGGGCGACGGTACCGCCTTATCGCCCGCAGCCGAGCGGCGCATGGGCGACAGCATCGTGCGCTACCTGTACCGAGACCCGGATTACCTCCCCGACCTGGTGCTGATGGACTATGTGGAATCCATCTGGCAACCGCTGCTGGCGGCGGCCAGACAGCGGGGCGAGGCGCTGCCAGCGGAGGAAGACCTGAATGCCTGGGTGATCCTGCTGTCTCGGGAGCGCACCGTGAACGCGTTTGCTTTGCCGGGCGGTTATATGGGTCTTCATCTGGGGCTGATTGCTGCTACACAGACCCGCGCCGAGTTGGCTTCCGTGCTGGCGCACGAACTCAGCCATGTGACCCAGCGCCATATCGCCCGCAACATGACCCGCCAAAACGGCATGGCACCTTGGGTGCTGGGCGCTTTGGTATTGGGCATGCTGGCTGCCAGCAAGGGCGCGGACAACGCGCAGGGCGCGAACGCGGCCATTGTGGGAAGCCAGGCACTGGCGGTGCAAAGTCAGTTAAATTACTCGCGCGATATGGAGCGAGAGGCTGACCGCATTGGTTTCGCCGTGCTGGGCGAGGCGGGTTTTTCGCCGCAGGGCTTTGTGGACATGTTCGCGGTCTTGCAGCAATCCGGGCGGCTTAGCGATGGAGGCGCTTTTCCTTATTTGCGCAGCCATCCGCTGACCACCGAGCGCATCGCCGATATGCAGTCCCGCATCGGGGTGGATACCCCGGTGCAGCATGCCAGCCGCCAGACGCCCGACCCGGCGGCAGATTGGGTGCCCCGTTTGATGGCAGCCCGGGCCCGGGTTTTCATGCAACCCGATCCGCAGGTGCTGGCGGTATGGCTGGCACAGGCCAAGGATGACTCTTTCCAGAAACAGCCTGACGGGCAGCAAGCGGGCATTCTGTACGGCGCAACCCTGGCCGCCATGCAAATGCGCGATTGGCCGTTGGCGATTGCTTTGTATGCCAGGCTGCATGAACGTTGTCGTGACAACCCGGCGGCGTCGGAGCAGACCCGTTGGCTGGGTGCGGAATTGGCGTTGGCGGTGGGCGATACGGCGCGTGCCCACTCTTTGTTAGCTGCCTCTATGGGCACACGCGGCGTGCCCGCCCGTCCGCAGGTACTGCTGAGCGCGCAAACGCTGATTCGTACAGCCCAGGCGGCGCAGGCTATCGGCGACCTGCGTGCTTGGTTAGTGGACCATCCGCGCGACACCGCCGCTTGGCGCTTGCTATCCCAGGCGCATGCGGCTTTGGGCAACCAGGTGGCTGCGGTGCGGGCCGAAGGCGAGATCAGCGCGCTGGAGCAAGACGCGACCGCTGCATTGGACCGGATGCGCGCGGCACAAGACTTGGCCCGTGCCGGGAAATGGGGCTCCAAGGGCCCGGATTACGTGGAGGCGTCGATCCTGGACACCCGCACCCGCGAGCTCGGTGTGCTAGCGCGGCAGCAGGCGCTCGAGCGCTGAGTTGATAACCAGATTGAGGGCGGTGTACATCAGCGAGCCCACCAGCGCGGCGCTGAAGTTGGGAACGACAAAGTCACTGAGCATGCGCGCAGCCAGCCAGAACACCAGCGCATTGATGACAAACAGGAACAAACCCAGCGTCAACACGGTCACGGGGAAGGTCAGCAAAATCAGCACCGGCCGCAGCACCGTG
>Ga0214919_10010900_pt1 | contig 11417 bp, 11 predicted proteins | sample LL1503_MetaG_FD_177994 | JGI IMG/M metagenome (GOLD analysis project Ga0214919, IMG submission 177994) | Freshwater microbial communities from Lake Lanier, Atlanta, Georgia, United States - LL-1503 | ecosystem: Environmental > Aquatic > Freshwater > Lake | place: USA: Georgia | collected...
TAATTAAAATTAAGAAAAATAATTCAGTATTAAATAATGATATGTTAAAATTAAGATTAAATAATTTACCAGTTTTATTATCTAATTTAAAAAATAATTTAAATAAAGAAGATAATATAAATAAAATTTATGATTTAGAAAATAAAAAATTTAATTACAATGATGAAAATTCAATAATGATGTATATTAATGCGAAAAATTTAGAAAATGAAATAAAACATATAACCACAAATGATGTAGAATTTAAAATGAATGATGGATCTATAATAGAATCAAATACATTATATAAAAGACCAATTTTATTAATTTCATTAAGAAAAGATGAAGAAGTTATATTAACAGCGAAAACATCATTAAATATATCATTAAATGATGGAAAATGGTTAGCTTTAAAAACACCATGTAATTATATTGAAAATAATGAAAATAATTATAATATGATAATAAGATCAAGAAGATAGATAACCGAAAAAGAATGTTTAAAAAGAGGTATAAAAATAATACTTAATAAAATAAAATTAATAGAAGAAAATATAGTAACTGAAATAAATAAAATAAAAAAGAAAAATAATATTAAAGAAATATATGAGGGAGATATTTTAATATAGGATGAAGATAGTTCATATGGTAATATAATAACATATTATTTACAATTAGATAAAAATATAGAATTTGCAGGATATAAAGTAGAATCATATTTAAAAATGGATATAATAATAAGTTTTAAGACATTAAATGTAGATATAATAAAAATATTTAATGATATAATTGAAAAATTATTAAATTTATTTAATAATATATATAAATAGATTGAAAAATTATGATTATAAAAAATTGAAATATTAATATTAATTAATTAATTATATATATTATATATTATTAATTAATTATAATCAATAAACTAGTAATAAATTAAATATATTTTAATAAAAAATGAATAGATATTTTAAAAATAATTTTAATAATTTATATAATGATATGTAGATTGAAAATGAAATATAAAATGATTATTAAAAAGTTTTATATAATAATTTAATAAATGATAAATATAAAAAATAATAATAATAATAAAATATGTATTTAATTGATGAGTTTTAATATAAAATATTAGATGGAAATTCAATTAAAAATTATTTTTATGATAATACTATTAATTGGTAATTTGAAGATAAAATTATTTTTTATTAAGAAAATATATTAAAATTATATTCATTATAATAAGATAAAATAGTATAAAATTTATTATATAATAAAGATATGAATATATAAATATCATCTATATAACATAATAAATATAATGAAAATATATTAGCTATAGGATAAAATAATGGTTAATTTTAATTATATGATATGTAAAAATAAAAAATATTTTTATAATTTTAATAATAATAATAAAAATCAATATAAAAGATTGAATTTAATAATAATATTATAATATTTTCAAGTGAAAATATTTTAAATATAATTGATATTAATAATATATATAATGTTAATGAATATATATTTAAAATAGATATATTAAATTTTACAATATCAAAAGATAATATTAATATAGCTTGTTATTTAAAAGATGGAACAATATAATTAATATAATATAAAAGTAATAATACAATATAAATAAAACATTAATATAAAATTTCAGATTAATATTTAGAAAGTAAAGCAATAGAATGGTCATAAGATAAATTTTCATAATTAATATATTCAATTAATTTAGAATAAGAATAAAATTAAGATATATTATCTTTGATATAAATTTATGATATAAATTAAAATACAGTATAATAATAATTATACTAAGATAATATAATATCAACTATAATACCATTATAAAAATCATTTATATCAATATCATAAAATGGAACTAATGGATAAAATAACAGTATATTATTAAATTAGATTGTTGATTAATAATATTAAAATATTTAATAAATATAATATAATTTTAATTATTCACATAATATTTTAAGTCCAAATAAAGATATGATATTATCATATTGTTATGATAGTTATTAATTACATTTTAGAAAAATTAAAAATTTAAGTAATTAATAATGTTAAAAAAATAATAATAATAATGATTTATATTAATAATATTTTAAATGATAAAAAAAATAAATATTAATAAATAATATAATAATTAATTTAATTATTATATTATAAAAAAAAAAATTGAAAATTAATATATTTAAAGATCTATATTAGATATATTAATTATATTTAAAGATTTACTATATATTATAAATATTACATACCAAATAATTATAAAATTAATGATTAATAATAAATTAAATACTATCAATTTTAATAAATATTTAAATTGTCCAGAAGAACTATTAAATGATTTATTAGAATAGAATAATTAGTAGATTTTAAAAAAAGTAGTATCTATAGATGATAATGAATTTGTATATATATATAATAAAAAAAATTATGATTATGATAATGAAGATTTAATATCAATGTTTAGAAGTGTATTATATGTAAAAGAAAATAATAATTATAAATTATTAAATTATACATATAATAATATTGTATATAATACAAATGTAATATATTCTCAAGATATATATGAATCATATGAAGGATCAAATATAACAATATTTAATTATAAAAATCAATGGTATTATACAACATCAAAATGTTTAGATAAATTAGATTTAACAAATAATTTATCATTTGGAATGATGTTATTAGAAACATTTGATAATAATAAAGAAAATTTAAAAAAATTAGAAAATAATATGAATAAAGAAAATAATTATAATTTTATTTTAGTAAATTATAAAAACAAATATATAAAAGATTATACAGATGTTTTTGGTCTAAATTATACAAAATTAATTTATACTGATTGTAAAAATCAAGAAACTCAATTACCATTAGAAGATGAAAATTTTAATAAATTTATTTCTGAAGATAATACATTTAAAAATATTTTAAAACCAAATAAAGTAGATTATAAAAAAGTAAATTTAAATAATAAAGAATATATAATTAAAAAATATGATGGATTTATTTTAAAGATAACAAAATTAGTATCATCTGATTATTTGTTTAAAAAAGATTTAAAAGGTAATTTTAATAATGCTTTAGAAGTATATATATATAATTTTAAAAAGAATAAATTGGATGATTTATTAATGCATTTAAAATCATATAATATAGTATTATATAATTTAAATATGAAATAGATTATGTGTTTATTATTTACATCATTATCAGATTTAATATATTTATTTTATAAATATAAATATGAAAATAATGAATATAATGAAGAAAGTTTAAAAAAATATAAATATACAGTTGATTTTATTAATAATATAAAAAAGATATCATAGTAGAATAATAAAAGTTCAACTAATAATAAATTTATATATAATCATTTAAAAAATTATACATATCCAAAAGTAATATATAATCTTGTATATGAATTATATAAAGATTTTGATAATATATCATTATTAAATAAAGATTTTATGATATTTAAATGTAATTATAATTTAATAATTACTATAATTAATTATTTTTTATGATTTAAATTATGATTATAATTAATTTTATAAACTATATAATAAAAATAAATTTTTTTAATTATTATATAATATTTTTATATATTTTTTTAACATTCAAATAAAAATCCAAATCCAAATTTAAAATAAAAATGCTATATAAATAAATATTGTTAATAATTTATTTATAATAAGAAATGTTAAATAAATATTATTATCTATAGATACAACCAACAAATAATATAGAAAATATTAAAAAAGCATATAAACATATAGTTAAAATATATCATCCTGATAGAGGAGATGTAAATAATAATGATTTTATAAATGTATTAGAAAGTTATAAATATATAATAGAAAATATAAATGAGTATTATAATAATGTAATAGAAAATGAGGAATATTATGATATAAATATATATATAAATATAGATATATTTATAAAAGATTTAATAAATGGAATAAATAAAAAAATAGTGATAGAAAAAATAATATATTATTATGAAAAGTTAGAATTAAAAAATGAAATAATAAAAGAGGAAGTAATAATAGATATAAAAAATAATATAAATTATAAATAGAGATATATAATAAAAAATAAAGGTCATATATTTAAATAGATAATATCTGAAATAAGAGGAAATATAATAATAAATTTTAATTTAGAAGAAAATAATAATTATATGATATTTAATAATAATTTATTTACAAAAATAGAAATAACATTATATTAGGCATTATTAGGATTTAATATATCAAAAAAATATATAGATGATACAATAATATATATAACAAATATAGATAATGAAGAAATAAAAATAATATAGCCTTATAAAATATATAAAATAAAAAAATATGGAATATATAATAAAAATAATATAAGAGGTGATTTATATATATATTTTAAAGTAATATTTCCAAATAAATTAGATGAAAATAAAAAATATAATTTATTAAATATTTTAGGACATAAAAATAATAAAAATAATAAAAATAATAATAAATATTTATTAATAGAATATGAAAATATAGAATTAGATAATATATATGATATATTATATAATAAAAAAGATACAACTACATTGATATATTAATTATATATAAATATATAATATATAATATAATATATATTATATATTATATATGAATAAAAAATGATTGAAAATAATATAAATATTTTAGAATTAGATAATTTAAATAAAAAAATAAATAATTATAAATTAGATGATATATATATAATGAAAATCAATTAGTATTTTTGACGTTAATGAATTAAAAGAACATAATATTAAATTATTATATAATAATAAAAAAATATATATTGATAATAATAATATATATTTATTAGTAGATAATAATTTAAATAGAGAAATAATAAATATTATTTTTGATAATTATTATGATAAATATAATATAAATAATTTTTATATTTTAATAAATAAAGATAATGATAATTATATAAAATAGTTAAAATTTATAGGTTTTAATTTATATAAACAAGATGATATATTTAATATATATTTATTTAAAGATATATATGAAATTAGTGATATTATGATATGTATATAGTATTGATATAAAATTGAAAAATTATATATTTAAAGATATATATTATATTTATAATTATAAATAATAAAAGATATTAAATAATGATGAATTAACAAGTAATATATTTAGGATTTGATAATTATATAAAGGATATAAAACCTTGGGAAAGTAATTTAGGATTTTTACCATATATGAAAAAGCAAGATAAATATCCATTAGATATTAACAAAAATCCATATTTATTTATGTGTTAAATTAATTTAAATGAAATATAATAATAAAATTTATTACCATAATAAGGTATATTATAATTCTTTATATCTAATAATTATACAGAAAATTTTGGTCCAAATTATGATGATATTATTATTAAATATATAAAATAATATGATAAAATATCATCATGTTTATTATCAAGATAAGAATATATTAATAATTATACATAAGAAATAACATATACAGATGGAGAACAATTAAAAAAAGATATATATAATGGTCCAATATCAATACCAGCTAGAATATTATTTAGTCATGTATAAATTGAACAGGTATCAATAAGTGATTATAGATATGATAATAATTAAGAATAAATAAATGAGGGTTTAGGAAATAAATTATTTGGATTTCCATATTTTTTAGAAGAAGATTTTAGATATGAAAAAGAATATAAAGATTATGAATTGTTATTATAATTAGAGAGTTGTGAAAATATATAAATAGAATATGGAGGAACAATAAAATTTTTTATAGATAAAAATGATTTAAAAAATGAAGATTTTAATAATGTGATATTATATGTAGATAATATGTGATTACTTTTTTTATTAATTTTTAATTTTTATAATAATATTCAAATTATATTAAATAATTAATTAATTATTTAATATATCAACTAATATATATATATAATATTTTTTCAATTATTTACATTTTTATAAACATCTAAAACTCTAGCAGAAGGTTCATTAATATTATTAGACCAATTAGGAAGCCAATAATAAGGAATAACCTAATTATTATTATTAAATATAATATTAAAAGTTTTATAATAAAAATAAGCTTCTTTAGTATTAATATGTTTAGTAGATTTACAAATATTAAATTCATCATCTGAAATAATTGTATTAATATGTTCTTGTATATATTGATACCAAGATTTTTCAGTAGATGAAACTCCATCACTAAAAGCTTCTTTTTTTCTCCATAAAATTTCATCAGGTAATAAATTTTTATACATAAAATCAAAAGATTTTCTAATAAGATATTTTTCAATATATTCATAAGTTGGAACTTTACAAATAGGAGGTAGATTTAAATAATATTTTACAAATTCATAATCTAAAAATGGAACTCTAGCTTCTAATCCCCAATGAGAAATATTTCTATCAACTCTTAAACCATCAAAATAATGAATATTATTTAATAATTTAAAATGTTCTGATTGTGCATCTTTTAAACTAGGATGATTATAAAAATAAAGATATCCCATCTAACATTCATCAGCACCATCACCATTTAAGATAACTTTAATATTAGTATTTTGAGAAATATATTTTGAAATTAAATATTGTCCAACACTAGCACGAATAGTAGTAATATCCCACGTTTCACAAACTTTAATAACATCAGATAATACTGATAAAGCTTCATTAATTGAAAAATTAACAATAATGTGTTCAATATTATTAAATTGAGAATTAAGATGTTTAACAAGTATTTTAGAATAAAATACATCAGTTGAATTATTCATACCAATTGTAAAAACTTTTAATTTTTTACCAGGAAAATTATTATAATAATATAAACTAACAATAGAACAAATAATGGATGAATCTAATCCACCAGATAATAAACAAGCTATTGGTCTTTCAGAATCTAATCTTTTAATAACACAATTTGATATTAAATCATATAATTCAGAATAAATATTAGAACTATATTTATCAATATAATTATGAGATAATAAAGATGAATAATCAGTATTATAATTTATATATTTTAATGTATTAAATTGTAAATTATTATTAATATTATCATATATTATATATTCATTCTAATTTAAACGTTTAACATTATTAAAATTACTTAATCCACTTAATAAAGAACTAAAACCAAATATTCTACTATTTTTATCATAATAATAAAATAAGGGTCTAACACATAAAGGATCACAAGATAAATATATATTCTATAAAATATTATTATTTAAATGAATAATAGCTAAACTATATTCACCATTTAAAATATTATTTAATGATTTAAAATCATATAATAATTTTTTAAATAATGGATATATAACAGCACAATCAGAATTATTATCAACTGTTAAATCATAATAATCTATTAATTCATTATAATTATATATTTCACCATTAACAAGAATAATATAAACATTATCATGATCTTGATAAATAAAAGGTTGATCCGAATTATAATTCAAACCATGTATAGCTAATCTATGAAATCCAATGAAATAATTATCATTATATAATAATTTAGAACGATCAGGACCTCGATTTCTTAAAGAATTAAAATTATAAAATAAATTCTAAAAAGAAATATGATTAATATAGTTTCCAAATAGGCCAAAAATTCCACACATCAAATAAATAATAGTAATAATTAATAAATATAAATGAATATAGTTTTAAATATATTTATTATGTAATTAAAATAATATATAATAAAAAAAATTAATATATATTTAGATATAAAAAATTATTAAAATAATATAAAAATGTAAAATTATAAATATTATATAAACAATATAAAAAACAGTATAATAGCTGAAATATTAACATTACCAATAAATGTAATAAGAATATAATATTAATTAAATGAAAATACAATTAAAGAAACAATAAAATAATTTAATAAATAATATGGTATTATTGGATATTATAAAGCTTCATATATCTCAATAATATATTAATCAATCAGTATTATATTTAAATATAACATGTATAAATATATAGAATAAAAAAAAATAACATAATATAAAATAATAAATGGAGGATTAAATGGATTAATATCAACAATAATATTATAACCATTAGAAGTATGTAAATATTTAAAAATGAATAATTAAAATATAAAAGATATAATAAAAAAAAATAATTATATAAAATTATACAATGGATTATATCATAATATAATAAGAAATATTATATCATAATCTATATTATATCCATTATTTTATAAAATGAATGAAAATTATAATATAATAACAAGTTCAATAATATCATCAACAATAACATCATTAATAGTATAAAAATATGAATATAAAAAAACAATGAAAATATTATAAAAGGAAATAAAATAATATAATAGAGGAACTAGTTTAATGATAATAAGAAATAATATAAATTTTAGTATATTTATGTATTTATAATAAAGATAAGAAAGTTAAATATGATAATTTAATTCAATTCAAATAAAATTATTATTAATATGTAAAATATGATATTTAATATCATCATTACTAATTAATTTATAATATAATGGATATATATTTTTATATTTATTAATAATAGAATTAAATATTGTATTATTATTTTTTTTTAATGTATTAATATTAATATTAGAAAATAATACATAACAAATAATATTTTCATCAATTACATTTGGACATATAAGATCAATAAATAAATCATTACCAATATAATATATATTTTTATTAATATAAGATATAAAACATTTATTACAATTAATAATAGTTATATTTTTAATATTATATTTAAAACCAGTATAATCATAAAAAATATTATTATCAATATATCCATAATAAGGATATATATGTAAAAAACATCTAATAATATTATTAAAAGGATTAGAAGAAATATCAATAATATTTATTTTATCAACAATTTTCATAGTTATAGGATTATTAATAATAAATTTATTAAATATATAATTAATATTATAATAACTATTAATAACTTTATTAATATTAAAATTATTAATATTTAATGATTCAGATATTTTTTTAAAAATATTTTTATTTTTTAAAAATTTACTTATATTTATATTTATTTTAATATTAGTATTAATATCAGTATTTTTATTTAAATTATTATCTAAAATTATTTTATCTATTATATTATTAGGTATAGTTATATTTGATATATAATATTCAAGTATATTATATAATAAATATAATGATGAATTATAATTATTATTAATATTATTAAATTTATTATCAATTTTATTAGATATTATAATTTCATTATAATCAAAATTAAATAGATAAAAAGATAATATTAATATTATTTGTGATGTACAATTATATTTAATTGAATATAATAATAATTTAATAATATAATTAGGTAATATATCAAAATATTTAGTTTTAATTTTAGATATATATATTTCAATTTCATTAAAATTATTATTTTTAATATAATTAATATTTTTATCATTAAAATATATAATTTTTAATTTATTAAGCAAGTTAATAATAATATTATTAATTTTTTGAGATTCAAAGTTATTAATAATTCCAGTAATATTATTTCTATAAATATTATTTTCTTGAGGATGTATTAAATAAAATATACCTTTAGAATCAAGAATTAAATTATTAGAATATCCATTCATATAAATATTATTAACAATATCAATAATATAAATATTTGGATTATATAATTTTATTTCATTAAATAAGAATAATAAATTATCAGGTAATATTTTATTATTATTTTTTTTATATAAATTAATTTTTGAAATTTCATTTAAATTTTTTTTAGCTATATAATTTAATATATTATTATTATCATCAAATTTATTATTATTTAATGGTATTAATTTATATATAATATCTTCTATATCATCTGTATTTATTTTATATATAGTCTATATATTTAATTTTGAATTTTTTTTATATAAATAATATATAGATCCATCACTTTTTCTTCCTATTCTACCTTTACGCTAAATACGATTAACTTCACCAATAGATTTAATTTTAAAAGTATTTATATTATTAATAAAATCATTAGAATTAACAAATCCAGAATCAATAACAAATTTTAAATTATGTATAGTAACTGAAGCTTCAGCAATATTAGTTGATACAATAATTAAAATAGAATAAGTATTTTTTGATATTTTCTTACCATTTTTATTTTCTATTTCATCAATAATAGTTAATCTATCTATTTCAATATGTTCAGGCATAAAATTTTCATCATAAAATTTACTTGTCCAATTATCATCCATATTACTATAAAAAGGAATAGCAATACAATAACTAGGTAATGTTTTATTTAATAAAATAACTAGATTATTAATTTTATCTTTAGTAACAGAAAAAAATAATATATTTCCAACATTATTTTTAGATACTATTTTTTTTAATATATTTATTCCTAATATTTCACTTTCTTCATATGTTATTGGATCATAATCTAAATAAAATTCATCAATTTTATAATTTGTTATAATACCAGGTGGTGCTATATGAATATGTCTATCAATAACATTTTTTGTATAATTTAATTTATTATAATTTTTTTTATTAATATTAAAATTAAAAGGATATGTAATATCATCATCTATACAATTATAAAATCTTCTAAAAATATGATCATCTAAATCCATTGTAGCAGATACAATACATAATTTAATAGAGTTATTAAATAATAAAGATAAACGTATTAAAGTCAAAATCATATCCATATTAACATTATGTTCATGAGATTCATCAATCATAATACAATCATAAATATTATTATTATTTTTTTTTAATTTAATATTTGAATTTAGTTCTTCAAATAATGTTCCATCAGTAGTATATCTAATAAAATAATTATCATTTTGAATATGTTTTTTACTACTACTACTATACTAAATAAAATAATTTGAAGATTTAATTTTTTTTAAATAACCATTTGTATTAATAATATTATTAATTGGAACACCTAATTCTTTTGAAATAAATTCTGCATTTTCAACAGTTGGAGAAATTCTAGGTTGTGTACATAATATTTTAGATTTTTTATAATATATTATTAAATAAGAATAATATAATAATTTTGGAACCTATGTAGATTTACCCTATCCTGTTCCAGCAGTAATTAATATAACTCTATTATTAATAAAATGATGATAAAAAATAATTTGAGAAACCCAATCAAAAGCAAAAAGAACAGGCCATATATCATTTTTAATAATATTTTCAAAATAAGATATATTATTAATTTTCATATTTTTAAATTGATCATTATTAATATAATAAAAATAATCTTCATATTTAGATATATTATTTTTTAAAACTTGTGATCGTAGCTATTTATTTTGTTTTAAATATTCTTTACTATATAAATTATTGATATTTATACTTGTTAATATACCTTTATA
>Ga0214919_10010901_pt1 | contig 11417 bp, 9 predicted proteins | sample LL1503_MetaG_FD_177994 | JGI IMG/M metagenome (GOLD analysis project Ga0214919, IMG submission 177994) | Freshwater microbial communities from Lake Lanier, Atlanta, Georgia, United States - LL-1503 | ecosystem: Environmental > Aquatic > Freshwater > Lake | place: USA: Georgia | collected 2015-03-15
CGGCCCCGCCACCGGCCGCGGAGACCGAGGCGGCCGCGAGTGGAAAACCCGACGCCTTCGCAACCGCGGCCCGTCTCTCGTTCGGCCTCTGGGATTCGATCCCCGACCAGCCGCTCTGGGACGCCGCCACCAAGAACCAGCTCGTCACGGCCGAGCAGGTTCGCAGGCAGGCCGAACGGATGGTGAACGACCGCCGCACTCGCTCGAAGCTCCGCGATTTCCTGTTCGCCTGGCTCCGCGTCGACCATGGCCCCGAGATCGTGAAAGACCAGACCCGCTACTCGGAGTTTTCCCCAGAGATTGCGGCCGACATGCGGACGAGCCTCGAACTGTTCATGGACGACGTCGTCTGGGGACAGGGACCAACCGGCAGCGGCTCCGACTTCCGCCGCCTGTTCACCGATGACGAGGTCTATCTCAACGGCCGGCTCGGGCCGCTCTACGGAGCGAAGCTCCGCGCGGATGCGGCGTTTCGTCGCATCCGCCTCGACGACGGCCGCCGTGCGGGCGTGCTGTCGCATCCCTACATGGCCAGCGTGCTCTCCTATGCAGCCGCCACGTCGCCGATCCACCGCGGCGTGTTCCTGGCCCGCAGCGTGATGGGCAACGTCCTCAAGCCGCCGCAGGAGGCAGTCACCCCGCTGGCGCCCGACCTCCATCCAGATTTGAGCACGCGGGAACGGGTGGCGCTGCAGACGAGTTCCGTCGCCTGCCAGACCTGCCACACGATGATCAATCCGCTCGGCTTCGCACTGGAGGAGTTCGACCCGATCGGACGGTATCGGACGGCCGAGAGCCGCGGCGACATGCAGAAGCCGATCGACGCATCGGGCTCCTACCTGCCCCGGGAGGGTCCGCAGGCGACGTTTCGCGGGGCCCGCGAACTGGCGGCCACCATCGCCTCGAGCCGCGATGCCCAGGAGGCCTTCGTCCAGCAGCTCTTCCATGCCCTTGTCAAACAGCCCATGCGGGCCTGGGGCCCCGACACGCTGGAAACCCTGCGGAAGCGATTCACAGCGAACAACTGCGACATCCGCCGACTTCTGGTCGATATCATGACTATCGCAGCCCTGCCGCCGCCGGCCTCGCCTTCGGCCTCACCGACAGCGCAGCCCCCCGCGCAGCAGCCACCCGCCGAACAGGCGTCCGCCCCGGAGAAAACCCCATGATCACCGTCTCGCGACGCGAACTGCTGCGTCGTCTCGGGGTCGGCTCGGCAGTGCTTCCCTTTCTCGGCAACCTGCCCAGCCTCGCCGCGACCGGATCCACGGCACCGAAAAAGCGGCTCGTGATCGTGTTCAGCCCCGACGGCGTCGTGAAGAAGAACTTCTGGCCGACGGAGCCCGGACCGTTCACGACCCTGCCGCCGGTCGTGCAGCCGATCGAACTGCCACCGATCCTCAAGCCGCTCGAGCCATTTCGCGACCAGGTGCTCATGCTCAAGGGCGTGCACGACAAGGTTCAGGGAGATGGCGACAGGCATATGCGCGGGATGGGCTGCCTGCTGACCGGCATCGAACTCTTTCCGGGCAACATTCAGGGTGGCGGCGAAACCCCTGCCGGCTGGTCGAGTGGTCTCTCCATCGACCAAGAGATCAAAAACTTCCTGCAGAGCCGATCCGAGACGGCGACCCGCATGGGCTCGCTGGAATTCGGCGTGCTCGTGCCCAACAAGGCCGACACCTGGACGCGGATGGTCTACGCCGGCCCCAACAAGCCCGTGGCCCCGATCGACGATCCCTACCAGATGTTTCACAGGCTCTACGGCCAGATGAAAGATCGCGAGAGCATGCAGAGTGTGCTCGACGAACTCCACGAGGATCTGGCCACGGTGTCGGCGGCCCTGCCGGCGGAGGATCGGCGGATCCTGGAGGAGCACGCCTCGCTCGTCCGCGGGTTCGAGAAGGATCTGGCAAGCCACCATGCGGAGGTTGCGCATGCCGTGCCGGTGCTCGAGCAGGGGGTCGTCGAGCAGAACGACCAGATGCCGAAGATCAGCCGGATGCAGATCGAACTGGTGGTGGCGTCGCTGGCCGCCGACTTCACGCGGGTGGCCAGCCTGCAATACACCAACTCGGTCGGCCAGCCGCACATGAAGTGGCTGGGCATCGAGGAGGGGCAGCACGACCTGTCGCATGAGCCGAATTCCAACCAAACCGCCCAGGAAAAGCTCACCAAGATCAACACCTGGTATGCCGGCGAGGTGGCCCACCTTGCCAAGCGACTCGCCGAAACGCCCGAACCGGGCGGCCAGGGCTCGCTGCTCGACCACACGACGATCCTCTGGACGAACGAACTGGGCGAGGGCAACTCTCACTCCCTCGACGACATTCCCTGGCTGATGGTGGGCAATGGCCTCGGCTTCACGATGGGCAGGTGTCTCGACTTCAAGGGCGTGCCACACAACCGGCTGCATCTTGCGATCGCCCACGCCATGGGGAACACGGGGCTCGTGCGGTTTGGCAACCCCGACTACTGCGGCGACGGCCCGCTCACCGGGCTGGTGTAGACAGCTTTTCCCAGGACCGGCTCCAAGGGCATCCGGTTTTGGCGCATAATGGCGACTCACCCCCTAGGAGTTTCGTCATGCGCCGCCTCCGCCACTTCGTGCTGCCCATAGCCCTGCTGATCGGCCTGGGTGTGGCCAGCATGCCTGCTGCATTCGCTGCGCCCACGGGCAACCCCGCCTACGCCGATCCCTCGAAGACCGATGCCGACTTTCCCTTCCAGGGCGAATACGCCGGCACCGTCACGCACGACGGCCAGCCGGTGCCATTTGGCGTGCAGGTGGTGGCGCTCGGCGAAGGGAAGTTCGATGTCGTCGCCTACCCAGGCGGACTCCCCGGCGACGGCTGGACGCCGCCGAACAAGATCAAGGGCACGGGTGTTCGCACGGGTGAGGGCGACGCCGCCGTCGTGAAGGTCGAGGCCCTCGACTGGGGCGGCAACAAGCGCACGGGAGAACTCCGCAACGACGCCATCGTCGTGCTCTCCGATTCGGGGAGCGAGATCGCTAGGCTTCCCAAGGCCAACCGCAGCAGTGCCACGCTGGGCCAGAAGCCGCCCGAGGGCGCGATCGTGATCTATGACGGCATGGGCACCAGCACCGACACCTCCAAACTCGTCGATGGCCGTGTCTCCGAGGACGGACTCTTGATGGAGGGCGTGACCACCAAGGACAGCTTCGGCGACGCCCTCTGGCACATCGAGTTTCGTCTGCCCTACCAGCCCAAGGATCGCGGGCAGGGCCGCGGCAACAGCGGAGCGTATGTGATGGGCTCCTACGAGACCCAGATGCTCGACAGCTTCGGCCTCGAGGGGAAAGACAACGAGTGCGGCGGCATCTACAAGGCCGCGGCGCCATTCGTGAACATGTGCCTGCCGCCACTTACCTGGCAGACCTACGAGATCAACGTCACCGCACCGCGGTTCGAGGGGGACACGAAGGTGTCCAATGCCCGCATGACCGTGACCCACAACGGCACCGTGATCCACGACAATGTCGAAGTGCCGGCAATCACTCCGGGCGGTACCCTCAAGCAGGAGGCGACGAAGGGGCCGCTGCACCTGCAGAACCACGGCAATCCGGTCCGCTACCGCAACATCTGGGTGCTGCCGAAGTCGTGAAGCCGGCGTCGCCTGATTCCAATGGGATCTTCTCGGCACGGTGCACATGCACCGCCTGCTCGCTGCTTTGCGACGACATCCTGATCACTGCCGATGGCGTTGAGCAGGCGTGTGGCCATGGCCGCGAGACGATCCACGCGGCTCTCGCCAACGACGAGCGGCCGGGTGCACAGCCTGCCGAGGCCTCGGAGAACGGCCAGTTGCTCGACCGCGAGACGGCCACGACGCGCGCGGTATCGACACTTTTGTCGGCACGCCGCGTGCTCGTCACCGGTCTGGCCAACGCCACGCTCGAGGCGAACACGGCCGCCTGCGATCTCGCCGAAACGCTCGGCGCCGCGGTCGACGCCGGCCGGCCGGAATCGGCCCGGGCCGCGGGCCCCACGATCGCGCGGGCCGGCGAGGTGACGGCCGCCTTCGAAGAGCTTCGCGACCGGGCCGATCTCGTCATCTTCTGGTGCTGCGATCCGACGAAATCGCATCCGCGATTCATCGAGCGGTTCGTCGCGCCGCCGCTGGCCGGCGGCCGCCAACGGCAAACGATCGCGATCGGCCCAGACAGCGTCATGGCCGACGCATCGACGCATCGCCACCTGCCGCTCGCCCGCGACCTCGCCGTCGAGGCAGCCCGCTGGTTGCAGATGCGGATCGCCGGCCGGCACTCCACGCTCACCGACACACCGCTTTCGGCCACCTGCGTCGCGGTCGAGGAGGCGATGCAATCGGCCGACTGCGTAGCGATCATCACGGGCGATACCGACGATTCCGTAGGACTGGAGGCCTGGAGCATCGTCCATCTGGTCCGTACGATCGCCCATGAAAAACACGCCTTTCAGATTCCGCTCGGCGCAGGTCTCGCGGCCGGTGGTGCCAACGTCGCCGGTACCTCGGCAGTCTGCACCTGGCGGTATGGGGCGGCCGGCGCCATTGCCCGCGCCGACCGGATGGGCAGCCTCTTTCTGCCGGGAGAATCGGATGCCCGACGCTTGATCAGCCGCGGCGAGGTGGATGCGGTCGTGGTCCTCGGGCGGTTGAGCAACCCGCTCGAGCAGGCGATCGCCGACCGCGGCGACGCGGTCTCGCTCGTCCGGATCAGCGATGACGCGACGATGCCGCGGAAGCCCACGGGCCACAGCATCCATATCCGCTGCGCGAGCCTGACGATCGCCACCACCGGCACGATGCTCCGCGAGGATGGCTGCCGTGTCGTGCTGATACCTCACCAACAGGCAACGCTGCCGCAGATGCGGGAACTGCTCGTCGATCTCGAGCAAGCCGTTCGACAGTCGCTCGCCCTGCCCGCTGCCGGAGGCCGGCCATGAGCACGACACTCCATACACGGAGTCCGACCCACAGCCCGGCTGAGGCCCCGGCTCCCGAATCACACTGTTTCGTCCTCTCCGGCGGCACGATCCACGATCCGCTGCACGGACGTGATGGCGTCGTGGACGACATCTGGGTGGAGAACGGCCGGATCATCGCGAAGCCGGCCGATCCAAAGGCCTTCACGCGGATCGATGCCGGTGGCCGGGTCGTGATGCCAGGGGGCGTCGACCTGCACAGTCACGTGGCCGGTCCAAAGGTGAACGCCGGTCGCCGTATCGCTCCGCAGTTCGCCCGGCACACCCCTGCTGCCGTGCCCACGATCCATTCGACAGGCGCCCTCTATGCCGCGCTCGGCTACACGACCGTCTTCGATGCGGCGATCGCAACGGCCGCCGCTGGCGTGGCCCACATGGAGCTCGCCGACCTCCCCATTCTCGACAAGGGCATCTACCTGCTGGCGGCCGACGACGCCAACATGCTGACGTCCCTCGACCGTGCCCATAACGCAGAAGGTGACCGCGAACTGCAGCGACTCGTGGCGGCGGCGGTCCATGACGGCCAGGGCTGGGCGGTGAAGGTGGCCAATCCGGGTGGGCCGGCATTCTGGAAACATGGCCGCCGGGGCGACCACCGCGATCTCAACACGCCGCTGCCGGGCAGGTCGCTCACCGCGCGCGTGCTGCTCGAACGACTGGCCCGGGCGGTGCAGGCGGTCGGTCTGCCCCACCCGCTCCACGTCCACACCGCCAATCTCGGCCTGCCGGGCAACTGGCGGACACTGCTGGAGACGATGCACACATTCGACGGCATCCCGGCCCATCTGGCGCACGTGCAGTTCCACAGCTACACAGGTGGCGATCTCGATGCCGACACGTTCGGCTCGGGCGTGACGCCACTGGTCGAGTGGTTCAACACGCATCCGGAACTCACGCTCGACGTCGGGCAGGTGCTGTTTGGCGACACGGTGGCGATGACGGGCGACTCCGCCGCCGCCGAGCATCTGGCCCATGCCACCGGCGTGCCGTGGATGTCGCACGACCTGCATCTGGAGGGAGGCTGCGGCGTGCTGCCGATCAGCTACCGCGAAAAGAGCATGGTGCATGCCTGGCAGTGGGCGATCGGGCTGGAGTGGTTTCTCACGGCTGCCGACCCGTGGCGACTGGTGCTCTCCACCGATCATCCCAACGGCGCCCACTTCACCGCCTATCCGCATCTCATGCGACTCTTGGGCGACGCGGCTTTCCGCCGCGAGGCGTTTGGCCGCATCCATCCGGCCGTCAGGAAGCGGAGCCCGCTGGTGGGGATCACCCGCGAATACTCACTCCAGGAACTCTGCATCATCACGCGGGCGGCCCCCGCACGGATCGCAGGGCTCACGGCCAAGGGGCATCTGGGCGTCGGGGCCGATGCCGACATCACGGTCTACCGCCGCGATGCTGATCTCTCGCGGATGTTCGCGATGCCCGCGCAGGTCTTCAAGGCGGGCATCCTCGTCGCGGAAGACGGCGAACTGCGCTCGCTCCCGACCGGCCGTGTGCTCGTCGCCCAGATTGGCTAGCTACCGTGGCGACAAGATTGCATCTTGTCGATTCCGCAAGTTGAAAACTTGCGGCCACGGCCCCCCTGACCGATCCGTGCTCAGGCCGATGGTGCGCATGCGGCCATGACCGCCGCGACCATCCGGTCGGTCGGAAATTCCGCTACTGCCAGTGCCCTGGCCGCGCTGCCATATCGAGCGGCAAGCTCGTCATCCTCGATGATGCCCAGCGCCCGCCGGGGAAACTCGCTCTCCGGCTCGGCCGGCACGATCCGGCCGGTCTCACCGTCGATGATCACCTGCCGTGCCGCGTCGCTCGCCACGGCTACCGCCGGCATGCCGAGCGCCATCCCGTCGAGCAACGCGCCGCCACAGGCGACCTCGCCCGACTGCCAGACGAGCCGCGACTCCCGGAGCAGGTCGGGCAGGCAGTCGAGATGCGGAAAGAGATGCAGCCGTTCAGCGAGCTCCTGCACACGGGCCCGCCGCAGCACGCGGCCCCGCAGCGGACCGGCTCCCACGAGCACATGCTCGAGCCTCCGATGCACGACACCCAATTGGTCGATCGCCCAGAGCAGTCGCTCCAGCCTCGCTTCCGGCACCAGCGGCGCCACGCAGAGTGTCCAGATTTTCTCGGAGTCGAGGCCGAGGCGAGCGGCAAGCTCGGCCCGCGAAAGTCCCTCGGCAGGTGCCGGATCGGCCGCCGGCGGGATCGTGTCGATCTTCACGGGCGACACGCCCAATCGTTCGCATCCAGCCGCTACGGCCGGTGACGAGGCGATCACCCGATCGGCCTGGCCCAGCGCCAGGCCCGTGATGGTGCCACTCGGCCGCATGGCCAGATGGCTGACGAACCGGACCGTGGGTATCAACAGTTTGATCGCGGCAGCCAATCGGACCTGCGAGCGGCCCCAAGTGAGGACCACATCGGATGATCCAAGGTCGAGCCTGCGGGCCACCTGGACCAGCCGCACCGCCGCCGCGGCGTCGACGATGGGCCGTGTCGAGAGTTGGTGAACGGTCACGCCAGCTTGCGTCAGTCGCGTCGCGACGTCACCGCCCGCGGTGGTCACGGCGAGCTGCACGTCCCAGCCCGCCGCCAGAAACCCTTTGGCTACCAATTCAATCTGCCGGCCGGTGCCTACGGAATCGAGCCCCCGTGAGACCATGATGAGGCGGCGACCATCGGGTCGCAGGACCGTGGCGGATTGGACACCGAAATGTCGTGGTGGCGATGGAGTGGTCATCAATCAGATCTTCACTGGCTATGGAAAGAGCCCTGGCAGCCAAAACCATACCTGACAATGAAACCACGGAGAATGCCGAAGCCCGACGCCCCTCTCGACAGGGGTATTATACATCTGTACACTTTTTCCGCAGCTTCAGCCTGACGTCAGGGCACCACGACATCCCCGAGACATCACTGGCGGGTCTATAATCGAAAACGGAGTGTCTTTACGATGGCAACCATTCCTCAAATCCGCGACCGACTCTTGAAGGAATTTTCCGAACCACAGGCTGACCTGCTCGCCCACGTCGTCACCGATGTCTACGACTCATTGGCCACGAGGGCGGATCTGCACGAACTTACGGGCGTGGTCAAAGAACTCGCTGCCGCGCAGGGACGCACCGAGCTTCGCGTCGGGGAACTCGCAGACGCCCAGGGCCGCACCGAGCTTCGCGTCGGGGAACTCGCAGACGCCCAGGGCCGCACCGAGCTTCGCATCGAGGAACTCGCCACCGCGCAAAAGCAAACCGAACTTCAGATGCGCGAACTCTCAGAAGCGCAGAAGCAGACCCAGCTTCGCATGGGCGAACTCTCAGAAGCGCAGAAGCAGACCCAGCTTCGCATGGGCGAACTCTCAGAAGCGCAGAAGCAGACCGAACTGAGCATGGGCGAAATGTCGGAAGCCCGGAGGCACGCCGACGTTCAGTTCGGCGAAATGTCGCGGGCGGTCTCGGAGCTTGCCGCCCTCCAGCAGCAGATGCTGATCCGCCTGGACAAGAATGACGGCCGATCCTTCGAACTGTTTCTTCGCACCCACCTCCCGGCATACCTGGGTCGGCATATGCGGCGGTGCCGAGTCATCTCGGCCGACCAACTGCTCGACACGGTCGAAGGCCGGCTCGCAGAAGAGGAGGTCGACGATCTCCTTCGCGCCGACCTCGTCGCAACGGCGGTGGTCGACGGCACACCGATGCATCTCGTCGGAGAGGTATCGTGCACGGCCGACAATGAAGATGTCGTACGGGCGGCCCGGCGGGCGGGTCACCTCCGCAAGGCCGGCCTGCCCGCGATGCCTTTCGTGGCCTGCGAGGCGATCGGGCCCAAGACGCTCGAATTGGCCAGCCACGAGCAGGTTCGAGTGCTCGTCGAGGGTCGCCTGCTGCCGGAAGCCGTCTAAATCGCCGCTCGACGCTACTCCCGGGACAACGTCTTGCGGGCGGCCTGGGAGATCGCCACCACGGCGGGGTTCTTGAGCCGTTTCTCCACGGAGATCGCATACACCCGCTCCCGCACCGACTCCTCTCGGCCGACGACACTCACTCCGTACATGCGCCGCACCTCATCCTCCACCACGGCAGGCGCCGCAAACACACCGTCACCGTAGCCGCCAAATGCCTTCAGAAGGGCACTGTCCGTGAACTCGGCCCGCACCAGCGGGCGGATGCCCTCCTCATCGAACCACTGTTCGAGCGACCGTCTCAGGGCCGTGTTGCTGCCGGGCAGCAGCATCGGCGCCCCATCGAGCGACTTGGGGAAGCCCCGGCGGTACCGGCGAGCCAGTTCGTTCGTGCCGAAGAACGTCACGCCGCAATCGCCAAGCAGGTGGTTGAATGCCTTTATGCCCAACTGGGGGCTCGCCGGAAAGTCACTCACCACCAGATCAAGTTCGTGGAGCGCCAACTGTGCGAGCAGCCGGTTCGGCTCACCGTCGATGCATGTGACCCGCACTTCCTCTCCTAAATGCATCGCCGGTGCCAGAAGCCGGTGCACCAAGAGTTTCGGCAGCGTGTCTGCCACACCGACGACGACCCGGATCGACACGCCAGCGGGATGACCGGAGACCGCGTCCTGCAATTCGCGTCCCAAGTTGAAGATCTCGTCGGCATACCGGTAGACCAGTTGGCCGGCTTCGGTCAGCTTGATCGAGCGGCCGGCCCGTTCGAAGAGCCGCGTCCTGAGCGACTTCTCCAGCTCCCGATGGTGATGTTCGGATTTCTGTTCGTCGCCGCCGTGCTCCGGGCATTGCAGACGTTCGTCGCGGAGTGTCTGCAGCGTCGCCTCTTCGTGCGGACGGCCGATGCCTTTGCCAATCACTTCTCGCGGGCCGAGATGGGGGCTTTCGACGGCCGGAATCCCACCGACATCGTCAACCGTTTCTTCGAGGTGTCAACGGTCCAGAAGTCGGTGGCGACCCTGCTCGTCGAAGGTGTCGGCATCGTGATGATCACCGTCGTCGGCCTGGTCGTGCTGGCGTTTTACCACCCCTACCTGCTCACCTTTGCAGCCGTGATGGTCATCCTGGTCGTCTTCATGCTGGTCGTGCTGGGGATCGGGCGGAACGTGTCAATGACTTTGAGACAGCTGCGGAACGAATTTAGTGTCGCGGGGTAGTTCAAGTGTGCGGGCTGTTGGCCGATTTTCAGGTGGGTTGATCCAGACCTCTGCTGCCGGCGTCAGCGGCCGCGGAACGCCTCGGACGAACCGCTCGGGGTGGCGGTCATGAGCGGCGGCCAGCACAGCCGCCCGTGCTTCGAGGGCTGCCGCGGCTTGGCCACTGTGCACGACGGCCGGCGTCAGCAGGCCGATGCCCCAATGGCGGTGCTCCTCGTTGTGCCATCGGAAGAACCCGCGGCAGAAGTCGAGGCCGTGGTCGTGACTGGCGAAGCGTGTTGGGAAGTCGGGCCGGTACTTCAACGTCTTGAACTGACTCTCTGAGAAGGGGTTGTCGTCACTGACGTGGGGTCTGCTGTGGGACTTGGTCACGCCAAGAGTGGCCAGCAGTTGTGCGACGGCCTGAGATCGCATGGCTGCACCACGGTCGCTGTGGATCGTCAGTTGATCACGGCCGATACCCTCCTTAATGAGCGTCTCGCGAATCAATCGTTCGGCGAGATGCTGGGATTCCCGGCTGGCGAGCATCCATCCCACGACGTAGCGGCTATAGATGTCGAGGATCACGTAGAGGTAGTAGTAGGTCCACTTCGCGGGTCCGAGCAACTTCGTGATGTCCCACGTCCAGACCTGGTTGTGGGCCGTAGCCACCAGCTGCGGTTTGGCATACGCGGGATGTCGGAGCTGGTTGCGGCGCTCGCGGACCTCTTGATTGGCCTCGAGAACACGGTACATCGTTCGGATGGAACAGAGATACGTGCCCTGATCCAGCAGTTTCGCGTAGGTTTCGGCAGGTGCCTTGTCGGCGAATGCCTCACCGTGGAGGACATCCAGAACGCGGTTCCGTTCGTCGCCACTCAATGTCCGCGGCGGCGCCGGCCGTGGCTTGGGGGGCGTAGCAGCCTTGGGCAGTCGATGGCGGTAGACCGTCGCCCGCGGCACGCCGATGGCGTCGCACGCGACGGCTGTCCCCACGGAGGGCGTGAGTTCCTCGACCGCTTTCATGGCTCGCTCACGTAGTCGTTGGGTGGCAGTTCGATCCCCAGGATCTCGGAGAGTTTTTTTTGGACGTCCAGAATCGCCTCCGTCCGACGAAGCCGTCGGTGAAGGCGTGCGACTTCGCGGGTGAGACGCTGGTTCTCGGCCACGAGTGGGGCATCCGGGTCGGGCTTCCGGCCTCGCCGCTTGGGCACGAGGCCGGCGAGTGCCGCGTCGTCACGCTGCTTTCGCCACACTGACAGGTGCGACGAATAGAGGCCTTCGCGACGGAGCAGAGCGCCCAGTTGCCCTGGCTGCGTGCATTGATCC
>Ga0214919_10010902_pt1 | contig 11417 bp, 10 predicted proteins | sample LL1503_MetaG_FD_177994 | JGI IMG/M metagenome (GOLD analysis project Ga0214919, IMG submission 177994) | Freshwater microbial communities from Lake Lanier, Atlanta, Georgia, United States - LL-1503 | ecosystem: Environmental > Aquatic > Freshwater > Lake | place: USA: Georgia | collected...
TTTGGAAGAAACTCTCGGAAAGAAAACGTTTGGAAGAAAATGAAGGGGAAGTATTGGGAATAGACCCAGAAACATGCTTGTCTTTCGAGATTCAAGGAGGCGAATGGGTAGATTGTGGAAATCTTGCCGGTTTAGCCGCCGCGCAAGCGAACAATGTCAGAGAGGATATTGTTTTAGAGAGAAACAATGAAGCTATTTGGCACATAGGGTCCGAAATGATCAAATTTCATGTGGATGAGATTTTTATACGAAATAGGGCTTTGAGGGCTACCCAACTTCGGCCTTTTGTCCCGGAAATTCATGTGAGAGGGCCAAACACCTATTCATACCCGAGAGAGAATGGCATAACCCTTTCTGCAGGTGAAATTGGAGCCTTCCACCAATTCCTGAAATTCTTAGAAGATTTCTGGGACTTAACGCCTTCCTTGACTAAGGCTAATTCAGTTGTCAATGTAGATTCTAGGTACTTAGACTTCTACCAGAAGAAGACCTATGTTCGCGTTAAAGAATTTCTAGAGAAATATCCCGCATATGATGTCACTTCCATAAACGATCGCACTACTTCTAGAATTCTCGAACTATTAAAAACCGTAAACTGGGACCATCTCGCTCGCGTTAAACTTACACGAGCACATGGAGACTTGCATCCCGACAACATATTAATCGTTAATTCTTCACTGGGCTTCACATTGTTGGATTGGCGCCAAGATATTGCGGGAAGCTCGGGGAAAGAAGGCGATATTTATTATGACTTGGCAAAGATTAAACACGGTCTCATAGTTGATCATGGATTGGTAGCAAAAGGTAAGTTTACGGTTGCTATTGAAAGTAAGAAGGCAAAATATGAAATGCAACAAACAAGCAAAAAGAAACAGTGGCAGAGCGAACTTGAGGATTTCATTTCAAGGTCAGAACTAGATTCTCAAAAAGTAGACTTAATCACCTCTCTCATTTTTCTCAATATCGCTTGTCTACATCATTCTCCTTATGATGAGTTTCTCTTCGTGCTCGGCCACGATCTCCTTCAGAAAAGTCTGAAAAATCTCTAGAGTTAATCCTCAAAAGGAAAACTTATATATCAATCTTCTCCATTCTTCTTCTTGTTAGCGAATCCATAAATTTCAACACTAAGAATTGAATTGAATATGAAAAATATGTTGGCCAAGATATAAAGCGAGTAAGAAACATTTTTAGACTCAATGGAATGAACGGGATTGAAGATTTACCGTAAAGTTTTTCTTTCCCTTTCCAGGCGAGACTCATCAAAGATGCCTTCGCGTGGTGATTTTCCCCTCGTGGCGAGCGGTCACCTAAGTACAATCCTCTTGAGATAGCACTTGAACCCGCAATCGTATTATCATCATCAATACATATTCCAAGTTCGGATTTACTTACACCGAAAACTATCGGTAGGTACCAAGTAGATTCCGGTTTCTGTTCTAAGGAATATGGAGCACGGGGATCTAGTTTCCTCACGAAGGGCCGTGAAGATTTTAAGATTCTTAAAAAGAAATCTACTTCGAATACTGAAGTCATTGAAATAAAGCAACGCGTATCAATTTTCAAAATCTCGTTGCGATTTTGTCGACTAAGTGGAAGATAAACTCCGAGATCGTTAGTTGATCCAAGAGCATCTTGAACGTAACGCGAGATTTTCTGATATTGTGCGTTCCAGGAATACTGGAAAACTTTAACCTCGTGTGCGACTAATTCTTGTAGGAGAACCGAGCTATCTGGGGGAGATTTCGCGAGCATGTGATCTTCCAAGAAGAGCATTACAAAGCGACTATCTTTTCTTCTCAAATCCCACCATGTCTGCATCCTCCATTGACGATATGCTGCTCCCTGGACGCATTCAACGTTTTCCATATTTGCACAAAAATCAGCAACCGCTTCCGAATATTCTCCTCGGACGCGCAAGAAAACGGGCGACTTCCAGTAGTTTGCCCATTGGGGCAAAGTATATTTCAGTGTTTCGAACTTAAGTTGGTCATTAATCAAAATATTTCCATAGACCAAAAATGAAGAATTTTGCGGAACAGAATTTATCGTCATTTCCCATCCTTCCGCAAAGATTTACCTTTGGATTTTAACCAATAGTACCCGATGGGTTAAGTCGGCATAAAATTATCACGAGCCTGACGGATTATATTTTGCGAGAGTTACGCCATTCTAAGAAATCTGCCTCAGCAACGCACTCAACATTGTTAAGTGTCTTACAGTACTCGAGTACCTCAGAGGAATAGGAACCCCTAACTCGTAGTAAGCACGAACAACCCCAATACTTTAGCCATTGAGGAAGTGTCGATTTCAAGGCGTCCAATTTTACTAAGTTATTGATTAAAATATTCCCATAAATTGCTATTTCGCTCATTTTCAACACTTCCAAACTGCGTCGCTCGATTGATTCTACCTTATCACCTATTACAAAACCACTACGAGCTTCGGGCAAAATAAAGTAATTCGACATTCCAATTGACCCGATACTAAACCTCTTAACTTAAAGAGATCTGACCTAGACAATAAGCTCTTAAAATATCAGCTACCATTAGCTGAAACGACTCACGAATACAGTATGATTAGACTTATGTTCAAGGTATGTCTTATTCAATTTAATGCACTCCTTTCGCACGCGAAGCCTTACTCACTAGAGATCCTGGCCCGTGCATAAAATACCCACAGTTGTAATTTCACAAACGAAGGCTAGGCGACAACCACTTATTGATCTGCTAGCGAAGTTTTCTGAATTTGATACACATATTCAACCAGGTATTGACGGAAGGGAATTCATCGGGAACGAAGAGTATGTAGATCTTAGAGCATTTCGTTTTTTGAACCGCCGCGAGATGCTGCCAGGTGAGGCAGGCTGCACCCTTGCCCATTATTCAGTCTATAAGAAGATTCTTGAAAATAAGTGGTCCTGGACTTTAGTCTTTGAAGATGACTCACGCGTGTTACCAGAAGAGATAGTGAAAATTCCAGAATTAATAAAAGCAATCGATGCCTGTAGCGACCTTTATGATCAACCGATTCTAGTGCATTTAAACTTAGACGAGGCAAGAATTGTTGGGCGACGGATGGCATTAGACGATCACAAGGTAATCCTTGAAACCTATACCGTGCTTCGGTTAGCAAATGCATATCTAATCAACTTTAAGGCCGCGGAAATCGCAGTAAGGGAAGGCCTTCCAGTTGAGGATGTCCCCGATTGGCCCCATTGGATCGCAAAGCTCAGATTTTTGGTGCACTTAAACGATGTTGTATTTGTAGATAGAAACCTTGGCTCCGAAATTGGCTTAAGAGCCGATATCGCAGTAAGGCAATCAAACTTTCGACTAATTATGAAAAAGATTACAACATTATGGTTTTTCGTGACAGGAATTGAAGCCAGAAGGTACAGAAAGAACACAAGACTTAACGATTATATGACTTGGATCGTCTTGGATCGAATATTCCGATTTATGGGAAATCACTATGGTAAAAGTGATTTAGAGAGAAAGAATGTAGTGCTCTTAGAAAGTCCACTAATTGATTTCGTGCGAAATATTAATAAAAAGAAAAACGCCTCCAGATTTAAATGAGCAAATTTGAAAATGAACTCATTTTGATGAGAAAAAATTCGGGAGCAATTAAATGAAAGTTAGGTTTAATTGGTTTACGGCCGACTTCGATAAAAAAAACAACTTTCTCTTGGATGCTCTACTTTTACATTTCGAAAATGTATCAGTAACAAGTAGCAGATTTGCAAATTGCGATATTGAATTTATAGCAGTTACAAAGCCTTTGCCGCATCAACATGTTGCACGCGCTAATAGAATCTACAGTAATGTACCGCACGGACAAGCGGACATTAGTCTGTTGTACCCAACTGCATTTCATCCCAAAACTTGGAATTCAGAACGCAGAATTTGGTATGGTGTAGAGAATCTTCGCCCACCTTTTCAGGATGACATTGATGCCGCCCTTTCGTTTGAACAGGATCCCCTGGGGGGCTATAACGCTTATTTTCCCCCTTGGTATGAGTTATCAGGACTTCAAAAGCCATTCCTAAATCGGAGAGTGGGTGTGACTATCTGGGCTCCGAATTTGTTAAAAGAAAGGAGCTTAATAAGAACAAAAAAGAAATTTGCCTGTGCCTTTCTTGGGAAACCGGATCAAACTCGATTTTGGGCAATTAAAGAATTAAGCAGAATCGGTCAAGTAGACGTTTTTGGGCCGTTAGTTGGCAGACCGATACCCAATAAGCGTGAAATTGCTAAAGAATACAAGTTCATGCTTTGCTTTGAGAATGATTTATATCCTGGATATGTTTCAGAGAAACCGTTAGAGGCCTACCTCTCAGAAACAGTTCCACTATATTGGGGAGATCTTGGATCTGATGACTCTATCAACCGACTCAGTCTTATTAATTTGCGCGAATTTGAAAATATGGAACAGTGGATCTCGGCAATTCAGAATTTAACAGAAAGCGAATATTCTCAGATCTATCGGCAGCCATTCTTGAAAAGCTTGCCGAACCTCTCTGGTATTTATAGAATTCTCACTAATACCTGACAGAACCTCATTGAGTCTAATTCTTGGAACTGCACAATTACGTCATCAAATTCATCAGAAAACCTAATATTTTTTAGGAGAGTCATAATCTTCTGAAAGCCTTGACGGAGAAACTTATGGAAGTTTAGTTACTACCGATAATGAATTGCGCTATTTTGCTGACAGAAGGGACTGACGAGAGGAAGGGCTGCTCGAAAACTTCTCGGTATCTTTCATCTGTTAGGTTTCCTAAAATAGCAACAAATTCCCTAACGTTTCTAGAATCTCTCATATTTAGGAAGGATGCTCTATTTATTGAATTATCAGAACCTAGATCGCCCCAATAAATTGGCACCGAGCCAGCAAGGTAACCATGAAGTAACATTTTGGTAACATAACCCGGATAGAGATCGTTTTCAAAACACAAAACAAATCTATAATCGCTAAGTAACGGAAATACCTTTGGGAAATTTCGATCGAAGTTAAAAATGTCCACTTTGCCAACTTCACCTATAAATCTCAATGAGTGAGAAAAGAAGGCATTCGGATGCTTCAGTACTACGCACGCAAACTTAGTTTTGCGTTCTTTAAGAGTTCGCTTAGTCAATAAGTCCTCGGAGTAGGATTGAACTCCCAAGGCTTCAATGGATTTTGGCCCAGTTAGGCCGATATCCTCGTACCATGATGGACAATATAGGTTGAAACCTCTTAACTCGTCTTGGTCGAAGGAAATCGAACCGTCGAGACCGGCTTGCACGGGTGGTCTTAAATTTTCTGATGTGTACCAAATTCGTCTTTGAAAGTTGGACGTATGCGGGTTATAAAGAGGAGGAATGTACTCCCATGGTAGGGCACTTTGTGAAAGAGACGTCCTTGTTCTTCCAAGGTATCGATCTTTAATCTTCTCCGTTAGCGGCTTGAAGACACTCACAACCTCTAGGTCACATGGAGCGTGATTATCGTAGACTATGTCTAACTTTGGAAATTTGGCTGTTAAAACTTCCGTGATTAAATTATTTGAAGGATTGAAATTATCGGGAAACCATTTGAATCGAATTCGCACCCACTAAGCCTTTCCAAAGAGTCCGCTGATTCTAGCATCGATGTCAGGAGGGAATCGCTTTAAATGCTTAGACATCACCCCTAGCATTTCATTGTTGTACAATAATCGTGAAAGAGGAGGGAAAAGATGAAGCTAAAGAATTTTTTGTTACTTTTTCGCTTAAAGTTTTTACGTTTGAACTTTGAGGGTTCTAAAAATTTTTGGACTCAGGTTTATGCAAGCGGTGGAAATTCTGGTGAAGGATCTTACGGTGAGCTTGCTAATTTCAAAGCCGAGATCTTGAATTCTTTTGTTTCAACGCACGAAATAAGTTCTGTTATGGAATTTGGATGCGGTGATGGCAATCAACTTTCGCTAATGAACTACCCAGTGTATATCGGATTAGATGTTGCTCCTGGCGCGATTAAAAGGTGCATTGAAAAGTTTAACCTAGATACTACAAAGAGTTTTCTTTTAATCGAACCAAAATATTTCCAACCTGGAGCGAGTTTTTCTGCAGATTTGACGCTTTCCCTTGATGTCATTTTTCATCTTAGCGAAATTGAAACCTATGAAACTCACCTAAGGCAGCTATTTGCCAGCAGCAATAAGTGGGTAATCATTTATGGTTACAACTCCGATGCCTTTTTTCCCGAGCCCTATTCAGTTCCGAGAAAGTTTACAAATTGGATTGAGAAAAATCTGTCAGAATGGACTCTAGAGTCGACTGTAAAAAACAGGTTCCCGATTGGAAGTGGTCCTGAAGCGAGTTGGTCAGATTTTTACATTTTTCGAAGAATTAGTGATAATTTAATTTAGAGGGGCAGTGCATTTAATGTGTGGAATTGCTGGGCGCGTTGGATCACATGCCGGAAATACCGATTCCTTAAAACGAATGACCGATTGCATAGTACATCGAGGGCCTGATGACGAGGGTCACTTTGTGGCCCCAGGTATCGAGTTGGGAATGCGGCGTTTGGCGATTATCGATGTTGCCGAAAGTAAACAGCCATTAAGTATTAATGAAAGAGCAATTACCCTTGTTTTCAACGGCGAAATATATAACTTCCAAGAAATTCGTCAGTTTCTTTTATCGCGTGGGTTTAATCTCCAGACTCAAGGAGATACCGAAGTCATAGCACATCTTTACTTGCTCGAAGGTTTAGAGTTCGTGCACCGACTGCGTGGGATGTTTGCTATTGCAATTTGGGATGCGAGGGCCCGCAAACTAATACTTGTCAGAGATCGCCTTGGGAAAAAACCTTTGATGTATCGCTTTACTGGCGACAACGGCATAGATTTTGGATCAGAAGTAAGAGCTCTGCTACAAAATGGAGAAAAACGTGAACCTGACCTAGAGGCGATAAATTTTGTTTTAGCATTTGGATACGCGCCTGCTCCGATGACCGGCTTTAGAGGGATCATTTCGCTGCCTCCGGGTCACCTACTAACATGGCAGGACGGAAAGAGTGAAGTTCGTAGGTATTGGAAGTTTGATTCAAGTAAAAAAACTATTAAGACACTACCCGAGGCCATCGAGCAAACTAGAAGCGTTTTGGATGAAGCAGTGCAAGTCCGACTTATTTCAGAAAGACCCCTCGGAGTTTTATTAAGCGGTGGCATAGATTCAACATTGGTCACTGCTATGGCAGCTCAACATTTGACCACACCACTGAAGACCTATTCATTGGGATTTAAGGATCAACAATACGACGAATCTAGTTTTGCGAGAAAAGTTGCGGCTCACCTGCAGACCGATCATCACGAGTTGATCATGGAGCCAGATCCAGAGCTCTTGGTGAGAACCCTCGCCCAAACTCTCGATAGGCCGTTTGCAGATTCTTCAATCCTGCCAACTTATTTAGTTAGCCAGTTTGCTCACAGCGAAGTTGTGGTTGCCTTAGGCGGCGATGGCGGAGATGAAGTTTTTGGAGGGTATCGCCGATATCTCCTCGTCGACAAACTTCAAAGAATGAATTGGTTGTTCAAGGGAGTTCGGCCATTTACTCCTCTGCTAGAAAATATCGCTCGCATTAGTGGGAATCGAAACGCCTCCAGGATTGTAGGAGCGATGCGACCCTATTCTGATAGGCAACAGAGGTATATGTCCCTTGTTTCACTTGTTCATAGAAACGAAAGGGATCGGCTCTGGTCTGATAATCAACGCAAAGGCGCTAACGGAAACGAAGTAGAGGATTGGTTCAGGAATGTATGGGGCAGTGCGCTTGCCAGTGAGTCCATCGGCCGCCCACTAGCGGTTGACATTGAAACTTATCTCCCGGAAGATCTTAATTTTAAAGTCGATATCGCATCGATGGCTAATAGTCTTGAAATGCGATCGCCGTTTCAAGATCACAAAGTAGTTGAACTTGGCGGACAAATCCCAGATCACCTAAAATTCCATAAGGGTGAAACAAAATATATTCTGAAACAATTAGCCAAGGAATTCGTGCCGGCGGATTTAGTCGATAGACCAAAGATGGGATTCGGAATTCCAAGAGCAAGTTGGATGCGCAACGATCTGAAGCATTTGGTTTCTGATGTACTTCTTGGCTCGAGCGCAAGAAACCGTGGATGGTTTGATATGGCTAATGTGTCCCAACAGATTTCCTTGCACAACCAAGGAGTAGATCGCGACCGAATTCTTTGGCCACTTTTCGCAATTGAGCTTTGGGCTCAGAATTGGCTCGACTAACGACCAAGATAGAGAGTGTTTGGGCTAAATCTGCTGTCATCAAATGAGAGAAGGATTAAGAGTCATATAGTAGATTTACCCTAAGGTTTCCAATTGAGGCAAGCGAGGTTCAAATGCAAGTTGTTATTCTCGCTGGGGGTCTTGGAACACGTTTGTCCGAAGAAACGGTAAGCATCCCTAAACCAATGGTCACTATTGGAAACGATCCAATAATTGTGCACTTGATGCGTTATTTTGCTTCTTTTGGCCATAATCAATTTTTGATTGCGCTCGGCTATAAGGGGTATGTAATCAAGGAATTTTTCGCAAATTATGCTCTGCATAACTCCGACTTGCGCATTGATATTTCAGAAAAAAAGATCGAAATTATTAAAAGCGGGGTTGAAAATTGGATTGTGGAGCTTGTTGATACCGGGCAAGACACGTTAACAGGCGGCCGAATTTTGCGATTAAAAGATCACCTTGATTCGGAGTTCTTAATGACTTATGGCGATGGGCTGGCTGATGTTGACCTAGATGCGCTTGTGCGCCATCACAAAGATCAAGGTCGACTGGCCACGGTTACAGCGATTCGACCCCCTTCACGGTTTGGCTCATTAGAAATTAAAGATGGCCAGGTAATGAAATTTGGGGAAAAGATTCCCGAAGATGCCGGATGGATAAATGGTGGATTCTTTTATTTGACCAAAAGTTTCTGCAATTACCTCGAAAATGATTCCACGATACTCGAGGGTGCTCCTCTTGAAAAATTAGTTAGCGAAGGGCAGCTTTCAGCTTTTGTCCATAATGGATTTTGGCAACCAATGGATACGATACGAGATCGAAAAATATTGGAAACTATTTGGAATGAAGGCAAAGCTCCTTGGAAAAGATAGCCGTAAGATTCCCAGATAAGAATTTTTGGAATAATAAGCGCGTATTAGTAACAGGTCACACTGGCTTTAAAGGTGCATGGCTCACTCAATGGCTAACCCAACTTGGTGCCAAAGTATGCGGCTTATCTCTAGATCCAATTACAGATCCAGATTTATGGACTGAGATGAATATGGATATGCAGGGATTCGATTTCAGAGTCGATATTCGTAGTGATGCATGGCAAAGGCGTGTGGATACATTTAAACCAGAAATTGCCTTTCACTTGGCTGCCCAACCCTTGGTTGTTACTGGATGGAAAGATCCAAAACTTACGTTTGACACAAATCTTGGTGGGATGGTGCAGTTTCTCTCGTGGATTAATACCTCCTCATCGCTTTCTGCAGGTGTCCTTGTAACATCCGACAAGGTATATCGTTTAGACGGCAAAAAAACTGCGAGAATTGAATCAGATCCACTGGGCGGAGCTGATCCTTATTCAGCAAGCAAGGCCGCATCTGAACTAATTGCACAAACGTGGCCCATGAATCCCGACAAGAAAGTTGCCACCGCTCGTTCGGGGAATGTAATTGGCGGGGGTGATTGGGCAGAAGATCGTTTGATCCCCGACTTAATAAGAGCTTGGAGGTCACCCGAGAAATTTACGGCACGAAATCTGAACTCAATTCGTCCTTGGCAACATGTTTTAGAACCTTTAAGCGGTTACATCCTGATGGCTGAGGATCTATTTCAACGAAAAATTAAAGTAGATGCAATCAATTTTGGTCCTATAATGAAAGATCAAGTGTCAGTAAGTGAAGTTGTTAAAGAAGTTCAAAACAAATTGCAGCCGCCTAATTCATTGAGAATTGATGAATCTCCTCAAGAGCTCAAGTATGAGGAAAGTGAATTCCTCTTACTTGATTCAACCCTAGCCGAAAGTGAACTAGGTTGGAGGAGTGTGCTCAATTGGAAAGAGTCAATTGATATGACACTAAGTTGGTATTCGGATTTTTACAATGGTATTCCAGCACTGAAACTCGTACAGCGAGATATTGAATTGTTTGGTCAAATAAGTAAATCTCGTTGAATCACACCTCTAAATAAGCAATTCGGGTAGACTTTTCAAGTGAGTAAACTTCGAATCGGATACGTGCCTATTACTTCCGACTTAAATCACCCTGGAGATAGGCGTCGACTAGTTTATTGGGCTCGCAAGCGCGGTCACACGATTACTTTGGACAAAGAAGAGAAAGTTGATGTAGTTGTGCTCACTGAGCGAGCGGATTTTTTTGCTCCCCGCAGAAGCTGGTCTGGTTCGCCCCTAGTTCTTGATCTAATAGACGGATATTTAGGAGATGAAAGAATTTGGAAGGACCTTGCAAGAGGAGTTGGGAAAGTACTAGTAGGCCAGATGTCCGGACCCCCCAGAGGGTATAAAGAATTACTAATTCGTGCATGTGAGGATTCACAGGCGGTTATTTGTGAAACTCCCGAACAGCGGCAGACAATTCTCAAACATTGTAAAAATACTCATGCAATTCTGAGTATCCATGAAGAGTTCCCAATGCTTGGACCTCAACAACTTAAGACTCACGCTTTGATGTGGGAAGGACTACCTTTTACCGCAAGCGGATTAAAGCTTCTAGAAAAGGCATTAGTAAAGTTGACTCCCAGTTTTTCTCCAACTCTAAATGTTGTTACCGATCTAAAGTACCCGCAAATCTTAGGCGCATACCGATATCGCGATACAGGAAAAGTTTTGGGAAAAATCCCAAAAATCCTTGGGGGCAAATTACGGATTACCGAATGGAGCCTTAGCTCAGTCGTAGAAACCGCAAAAAATTCGCAAATCGCACTTTTGCCTCTAGATCCGAGAGGAAAGCTTAATTCTCTAAAGGCCGAAAACCGTTTGCTAATAATGTGGCGACTGGGCTTACCAACCCTTACTTCACCTTCGCTTGCCTACAATCGAGTTATGCATGCCGTTGGACTTAACGAAGTATGCACTTCCCCAGATGGATGGACTTCAAAGTTACAGCAACTATTTGAGTCGCAATCCCTGCGAAATGAAGTAGTAACTCGAGGTCAACAATACATTCGGGATACACATTCGGAGAAAATTGTTCTAGATGCTTGGGATCGAGCAATAGAGAGCGTCTTATGAAAAGAGAAGTATTCGATGTCACCTACCTTTCTATCGATTCGATTCAGGAAGGTGTGGGAGCCAGTCAGATACTTCCACTTGTTCTTGGGTTATCTAAAAATAAAAGAAAGGTATCACTCATAACTTTT
>Ga0214919_10010904_pt1 | contig 11416 bp, 7 predicted proteins | sample LL1503_MetaG_FD_177994 | JGI IMG/M metagenome (GOLD analysis project Ga0214919, IMG submission 177994) | Freshwater microbial communities from Lake Lanier, Atlanta, Georgia, United States - LL-1503 | ecosystem: Environmental > Aquatic > Freshwater > Lake | place: USA: Georgia | collected 2015-03-15
TGTGATCAGAGACAGGCTCGTGCCTACGTCCACGAATTTTCCACCATACACGCTTCTCGTCAAGCTGTTTCCCACTCGTTTCGTCCACGTCAATCCATTGTCTTTGCTCACGTAGACCCCTGTATGGTCGATATATAGAGACACGTCTAAAATTTGGTTCAATGAGTTATTTTTTAATATCGGTTTTATCTAATGGCGCAGACACAGTTGAACCGCGTGTATGTTCAATCCATCGATGGGACAGGTGTCACTACCAATGCGCTTAGTATTGGCACAAAGGCCTTGACCGGTAGCATCACGATAGGCGGAGTCGGAACCGCCAACAACAAAATTGTCGTAGATGGAACGGGTGTAAGGATAAATACCACCACCTTAGATGGAACGACATCCATATCGAATCTGAATGCCACGACCGCTATCGTGTCCGGAAATACCAGTTTACAAAATACATCTACCCTTCATCTAGGGGTCAGAGGGAATGCAAGTATTACGAATGCTTCCATTAATGCGTTGCAGGTCATCGGACAGACGACCCTGGCCAATGCGTCCATCGCCAATCTAGGCGTTACCTCGCAAATCACCCTTCAAAACACCTCTGTGAATGGCACGCTCAACGTGGCGGGGCTGACCACCCTGGTGAACGTGTCCACCACGAGTTTATCGGTGTTAAACAACGTGAGTATAGGCGGAAACGTCAGCATAATAGGAGACCTGCGGTGTTTCAAGATAGATGCAGGCAATACGTCGGTCAATGGAACCCTTGTGGTGGCCGGAAAAACGACTCTACAGAATACTTCGGTCAATACTACATTGAATGTAGACGGAACAACAACCCTAAGGGTTTTGGACGTGAATGGTATAGCCAACTTATACGCCGGACTCAACGTGTCAGGCGCAACATCCGTGACGGGTAATTTTACATCGTCCAGCTTGACGATCAATAACGGAACCGTCTTAAACAACGTGTCGCTCACGACATTGACGGTCTCTGGGAATTCGTCGTTGAACAATGTGTCCATACGAGGTGCCGTCGACATCAATACTGGAGGCACGTTCCTCACCACCATTGGTTCAGGCACTTCTCAGACCGTGATTGGCAACGTGTCGACCAGTAACATGACCGTAACAGGTCGCTTGGTGACCACAGGCAATACTTCTTTACAGAACGTGTCGACACAGGCCTTGACCGTAGGTCCGTTGTGGGCGGGCGATACTATCGCGAATACGTTGAATGTTACGGGTTCCGCGACGCTCTCTGGTGGATTGACCTCTACTGCTGGTTTAACGTCGTTGGGTATCACAACCACGACTACATTGACTGCCAACAGTTTAGCGACTCTAAATAGTGGTGTGACTGCTACAGGTGCGGTAGCCATCAATAAAACAGGCATCCTTCTTACAGAGATTGGAAGCACCCTGGCGGGTGCTCGCACCATCATCGGCAACACCTCCATGAACGGTTCAGTCGATATCAATACAGTCGGCACAGGTATCACCACCATTGGTTCAGGCACTTCTCAGACTGTGATGGGCAATGTGTCGACCAGTAACGTGACCGTGACAGGTCGATTTGTCACCACAGGCAATACTTCTTTACAGAACGTGTCTGCACAGGCGTTGACCGTAGGTCCGTTATGGGTGGGTAACACATCGCTATCTGGCACCTTCGCTGCGATAGGCGCAACAGCCATTAATAAAACAGGTGCATCTCTTACAGAGATTGGCAGCATGGAATTTGGTTCTCGGACGGTCATCGGCAACACCTCCATGAACGGTTCGGTCGATATCAATACGGTCGGCACAGGTATCACCGCCATTGGAAGCACCCTGGCGGGTTCTCGCACCGTCATCGGCAACACCTCCATGAACGGGTCCATCGACATCAATACAACAGGCACAGGTATCACCACCATCGGTTCAGCCACGTCTTCCACCGTGGTCATGGGTGACATGAGTGTAACGAAACTTTTGACAACCGGATACACTCCCAGTCTATACAATTATGCCCCTACGTTTTTTGCGGCTGGCTTTTCAGGTGGAAATGTAAGCACTACAAACGGTCCAGATTATGGGTTTACTCTTACGGCCACAGGTGCCAACGTATCGTCGATTAGTCCGGTATCCTTTATGGCAAATAAGAAATACATTGTCAATTTCAATGCCCGTGCAGATTCAGGTTCACCTACGGTGACTATCCTCGGAACAGCATTCAACAACCTGACGGCCACGAATACACTCTATCGACAAGTGATTACGTCTACTGTAAATACGTCCACACTCAGTCTAGCCATTTCAGGAACCTCGGGGAATAAGGTCTCGTGGAACCTACTGACGATTGAGCCTTTCTACGATATGACCCTGGGGTCAAATCAGTTCTCCGTTGGGGGTGATTTGAATGTCAGTGCCGGCAATGCTTACACGGATTGGGACCCAGCACGAATGCTTTTTACAACAAGCACCATTTCGATTAACACCAATCCGCGTATCGCGGTTGGAAATAATACGGCTACGAATACGAGCACATTTGTCGCAACCTGTGACGGAACGGTTGGAAATGTGAGTGGAATATATTTTGGAAGCTCAGATGGTGTAACCTGGAGTCAGTCTAATCTTTGGAACGTTTCGATGCCTAGGGGGCTAGCCTACCATGAAGTCAATTCGAGTTTCGTGATGATCACCGGCGAATCGCCTGCCAAAGTATGGGCAAGTGCAACTGGAACCTCTGCCTGGAGTTCGGTAGCCACTACAACCATGAATTCGGTCATCGGTATGGTGTATGGAAATACTAATTTGGTAGCATTTAACGCATCCACTGCGAATAACATCACATACAGCAGCACTATAACAGGATGGAATTATCTTCCTGCCGCTCAGGTTCCCATTTCCATTACGGACATGGCATATGGCAAATACAATACAAATAATTATGTATTTGTGGCTTGTGGAACAGACACCTTTTATCGAAATTCAACCACAACCGCTAATTCACATGTTCCTTCAGATTGGCTCGCAGCAACCGGGACTAAACCAGCAGGCAGTTGGGCTTTTGTTGGATTTGGGAATAATATATTCATCGTCGCCTCGAATGATGCAACGGGAAAAGTGAGCCGTAGTGAAGACGGAGGGGTAAATTGGCAGACGCCGATTTTGTTGAACGAAATCTTGACAAGCAAACCCATCTACCTCGAGAACACCTGGTTTATAGGCAGCAATACAGGGGTCTACGTGAGCAAAGACAATGGATTGACGTGGACGAAACGAGTGGGAAACAGCTTGACGAGAAGCGTGTATGGTGGAAAATTCGTGGACGTAGGCACGAGCCTGTCTCTGATCACGAAACGAAACCAACGAACCGATGGTTCGAGTATCTCACCGGACGTCATTACCATTGGACTCGAGGGTTCCACCACGAATATTGGCGATGCGCTTGTGGTAAGGAACAATGGACTGTCTAGTATTTCCCTTGCAGGAATGGTCAATGCCAGTAGCGGACCCGTGACCACGGAGGCTCCTTTTACGTTTACCAATAGTTATGATACGATCGATGTGCCTAGACTTGCGTATGGTAACGGCGTATTTGTCCTATGTGGTGAGAGTAAAGTGTATAGGTCGGTTGATGGCACAACATGGACACCAGTAGGACCTACGTCGGGTAAATTTCGGTCACTTGCTTATGGAAACGGTATTTTTATATTAATACAACAAGGACAATCCGTCGCATCCAACGTTTGGTCAAGCAGCGATAATGGCTTAACTTGGGACACTAGAACGGCTACTATACCATGGATCTATAGTGTCGCATTTGGAAATGGTGTTTTTGTAGCCATATCCAGCGGAAATGGAGATAATAACATTGTTACAACCCCAGGCCTAGTTAGTAATGCGGTTACATGGACCACTAGAACGGTTACAGGAACTACCGGGTTACAAGCTTGTGCATTTGGTTCGATGTCCAATGGAACCAATGTATTTGTTGTAGCTGGGGTTTCCACCATCCTTCCCAGGCGAAGTATAGACAATGGAGCAACTTGGCAAGCTGCCACCGCTATACCTTCTCAAACTGGAAATATTGATTTTATTGGATTTGGAAATGATATCTTCATGGCTACCGCAGAAGACGCAGTGGGTAGATTGACCATTAGTCGAGACGGAGGGTTAACCTGGTCGGCTTGTATACAATTTGGTATGGGGTTACGTTCTGTTACCTATGTTGAGAAAAAATGGTATATAGGAACTAATATCAATACTCTACTGATCAGTAACGACGATGGTGTAAGCTGGAGAAAAGTGGAAGGACCCAAATTTCTTAGGGCTGCATATGGAAACTTGTTATTTGTAACATCTGAGGTCAACATTCAATCCGTGATTAAGTTCAAAACAACCAGGAGTGACGGATCTGCCATCACGTCCGATGTCCTTACGATTGGACGAGAAGGGACCAATGCCACGATTGCCTCGGATACCCTTACCATCTCCAGTAAAATATACGTCCCGCCCGCAACGATTACCTCAGAAGGCGGTTTGACGTTTAGCACTGACCAAACAACGTTGGGAGGCACGCCTCTGTATCAAGGTGTAGGACAACGAACAAATAAGGTGAGGATACAAACTTTTTCCTTGAGTATCATGGACCCTCCCTCTTCCTACAACGGGAAAAATATTGTAAGTGGTTTTACAACCGGACAGAATAGTAATCTGGGGTTAGATGTTGCTTTACCTTCAAGTTCTGGTGAATATACCTATACTACAACTACGGGCAGTCTTGGAAATATAAAGGTTAATTCTACACTAACTATTGGTCAAACCTATAAGGTCGTGTTTACACTAAGGTCTACACCAACAGCCAATTTAAATGTACAGATAAGAGATTCAAGTAACGGATGCTGGCTTGACTTGGGATATATTGGGACTAGTTACAAAACGTATGTCGGTTACTTTACCGCATCCACTACGAGTAGTTTAATAGGAGTTTATGGTGACGCCGTGCAAAAAACAATCACAATCAAGCATTTTTCATTAGAACCATTAGATTCTCCGAATGTATTGGATGTGACTGGTAGTGTTGGGATTACTGGCGACTTGAATGTTACGGGTAGTGTTCTCACGACATCAAACCTAATGCTAAAGGGTAACACATATCTTATTGCTAATTCAGCAAACAATGATACTAGCCGAGACATAATTATAAATACGATTATAACAGGTCCCCCGGTTTCAACCCCAGCAATTGTATGGAATAATAATTATTATCCTGGAATAAAATTAGTGTACAGGTCTAAATCATGGACAGAAAGTTATATTGCTTTCGAAACAACTGGGAAAATGGGTGATGCTAATCCGGTAATCGCGCCTACAATCACAGATAAAGCATTATGTATAAATACTTATAGTGGATATGTAGGTATTGGGACGTCTTTACCTAATCATCCGTTGCATGTGAAAGGTACTGCGCAGGGTCCTTCTAGAACAACACCCCCATATGATTACACTTTTTTTGAGGTGTATAATGGGCTTCGTGCTGGTCTACAAGCGACTCAGTTTACTGCGTCTATCTTTGCCGAAGGTTCTATATTAACATATGGTGGTTTTTATGCAGCATCAGACCGGCGTATCAAGACCAACATTGTGGATATCGATGACGACCGAGCTTTACGAGATTTACGATTGTTAAAACCCAAAACTTATACCTATAAGGATGTCGTCGAAAAGGGGTATATTCCGGTCTATGGATTTATCGCCCAAGAAGTCAAAGAAATCTTGAATTATGCCTCTTCGCTTATCACCGAAACCGTTCCCAACGTGTATGAACTTGCCACCTTCTCAGGAGATATCCTAACCCTCACGTTCAACACATCCGATTTGGCTCGGGATGCTTCAGGTGCCCTCTTTCCCAGACTTAAGATGAACACGCGCGAAGGAAAGGAAGAATTTGTCAACATCTTGGAAATCATTGACGAGCATACCCTAAGAGTCGACAAGGATTTAACCAGTTGGGGCGGAGAGATCGTTGGAGACCAAATCGTGCCAGGCAACCGAATCTCTGTCTATGGCCAAGAAGTCTCAGACTTTCACACCCTGAACAAGGATGCCATCTGGACGGTAGCCACAGCTGCTCTACAAGAAGTCGACCGACAGCTTCAGGCGGAGAAGCAAAAGACGGCACTTATGCAGACAGCCCTGGACGCATTACTGGAACGGGTTAACGCTCTGGAGCAAAAAACCTCGGTATAATGTATGACGACCTTTCAGGAAATACAAAACCTTTTACAATCTGAACTCCTGAAAACCGTCACGGACGGTGATTGTTTCTTCGACACCTTGGCCAAGGTCACAGGACTTTACACCAGGCGAGGGTGGAGACACCTCTTAGGACGCGCCTTACTCGAGAAGAAGGTCTTTACTCAGAAAGAATACCGAAGTTATCTGTTTTACCACGAGTGGGCAGACTACAAAACCGTCTACGAATCGGTCCGCTTCCTGAACCGTCCCTTTTGTGTCATCCAGCGCGAATATCCAAACAGCGTCATGTTGATACGACCCGAAAAGGTGGACTGGACACACATTCTCTATTTGGTGTATGACAATGGCAACCATTTCACCTCTTTTCTAAACCCGGTAACGCCGCCCGTATTGGTCCAACGATTGAAGCTGATGGAACGCGTCGATATGCACGAAGAGGAAGAGGGGTGCGTGGTGACGCATGGGTCGCTCTTCGATTTGACACACGATACGATTACCGAGGAAGACCGCCTACGCTATCTCAAGATATATGACAAAACGGAAGATATTCGAATGGATATTGAAGCGTATAAGTATAACTATAAATCGAAACACAAATCTAAATATAAATCTAAATCTAGACAAACCGTTCCGGTAAGTGATGCCTTAAAGGCGGTTCAGGAAGAACAAGACTATAGAAATGCCATCTTACTCCAGCGAGAAGAGAATTATGATGCGACCGTTCGATTGCATCAGGAAATGGAACGTGCGATAGAGGCACAGGCTAAGGCACAGAAGCAAGAAGCGGAAGATGAAATCCGTAGGGCAAAGATTCGGGCTACGATACGGAATACGCATAAAACGCGCGTCTTAAAATCCAGACGAACACGGTCCATCAGATAGAAATAAGTATTTGAATACATGTCATCTTACAGGATGACACGCATTTTTAAATCAATGGTTATAGTATGTTCAGGCTTTTCCTAAACGAATTGAATACAGATGGAGTGAACGAACTTGGAGATTTACCAAATGCTTTACGAAGTGTTTTAAAGACCGGTTACATAACTCCTCAACACCGTCTAGGACATTCACTTAAAGGGAAATCCCTAGAAAATTTTCTAATAGATGATGTAGTCAAGAACACGGATCGTCCATTGTGTTTAATCACAATAAATATGAATCCGGATACACCTTATTTTTCAAATATGGCTAGACAATATTTTCCAAATACGGTTAAACTGTATTTTCCACTTACAAGACAAAAGACAAATTGGAAAAAGACCATCTATATTGTGAGACTATCCGACAAGTATACCAGCATATATAATCCTACAACTTCCGACAAATTAGTAGAAAGGCTTAAAATATTTGAAAAATCATCCATCAATATTGATGGCTTTAAAGTAAATGAAAAGAACCTGTGTGAATTAATAGAATTAGGCAATTTTGAGAGCGTTGATTCTTTTATGGAAGAATATAAATCAAAACGGTCAGGTTCGGTTACCTTTGGAAAAACTAAACCAGGTAAGGTGTCAGTAGCCAGTAGAGGCACATACACTAGAAGTTCCAGAGGTTCTAGAAATACCAGAAATACCAGAAGTTTCAGAATATTCTCCAAAGAAAGCCCGAGTATGACTAATACTGCTAAGAAGACCGCGAAGAATCCTCCAAAACTCCCGAAAACAATAATGCTTTAACGCGTAACTCTCAAACCTTGTTCGGGTTCTGTGTCCGAAACTTCGGCCCCCCTCTTCCCGTGATAAGACGTATCTCATTTTGGGCTTCCTTGGCCTTTTTTATTTTTAGGGCGTTTGTGATTTCTTTCATGGCATTGAGTTGTTTCTTCAACTTTAATTTCACGACAGAATTTCGACTGGGGAGAGGTTTTGTCTTCCGCGTGAAAGCAATGACCGGAGCGTTCGACCTGGGTCTCGTCTTGGGTGCAGGTCTAGGCACCGAGATACGAGTCAGTCTAGGACGCGCGGGTCTATTGGCAGTCGCATTTGCTTTCGCCTTCGTAGTCGCATTTGCTTTCATCGTTTTCTTAGGAAACAACCAGTGCATATACTCTAACGTATTATTTTATTGTAAACCCTAATCCAGTCGTCGAAGGTCCTTGTAACGGATTTCATGGGTCTGGGCAAGCGTGGTCGCACACGACTTGAGCCAAGGCGCAATCCCGGCAAGCAACGCCCGTGTTTGCTGATGCGCATCTTTGAGCAAGACCGCAATCTCCCGGTCCACCTCTTCCCTATACTTGTCCGAGGTATGCGGTAAAAAGAGTTCATTTCCCATGCCGAACTTGAGCACCATGTTTTCGGCCAGTCGATTCGCCTCTTCCAGATCCCTAGACGCACCCGAGGAGCATTCCCCCAGCACCAGTTCCTCGGCCACCCGTCCACCCAGTAAAATCATCAAATCAATAAACAGTTCCTTTCGAGACAACAGTGGACTACCGCCTGAGACAAACTGTGTAAAGCCCAGGGTCTTGGGCGACCACAAGTGAATACAGACTTTCACAAAGGGTCTATCTTTCATAAAGCCCGTCAGCGCATGCCCCATCTCATGCACCGCCACTTGATAGATTTCCGCCTCGGTCAAGTTCACCTTGGTCGACTGGTATCCGCCCAGGATACGATTGCTGACACGTTCGAGGTCTTCTTTCATAACCAGGGTCCGATTTTGTCTCAGCGTCAGCAAGGTCGCCTCGTTCAGCAAGTTCTCGAGCTGGGCCGCCGAGAAGCCCTGGCTCATGTCCACGAGGTCGTCTAGCGAGACGTTTAGAGGTTTCCCTTTCTGGTGAATATCAAGAATATGGCGACGGGTTGGGTCATCGGGCAGCCCTACATACACGAGCTTGTCGATGCGTCCGGGCCGCGTCAGGGCCGAGTCCAAGAGGTCAGCACGGTTGGTGGCCCCAATCAAAAAGATACCATCCGCGCCCTCGAACCCGTCCAGCTGAACCAACAATTCGTTCAGGGTCGAGTCCTGCTCGGCGTGCTGCGGGGTATCCGACCGCTTCTTCCCGATCGAGTCAATCTCGTCCATGAAGATGATACAAGGTGTATTCTTTTTAGCAAGTTCAAACAGTTCGCGAATCCGCGCCGGCCCGACCCCGACATATTTCTCCTGAAACTGGGAGCCAGATACCGCAATAAAACCGACCTGAATTTCGCCGCTAAAACACTTGGCCAAGAGCGTCTTGCCATTCCCGGGCGGACCTTCGAGCAAGATACCGCGCGGGACCCGAACCTTATACTTGGCATACTTCTCGGGGTCCGTCAAAAGGTCGGCACACTGCATGAGCTCTTGCTTGACCAGGTCGTATCCACCCACTTCTGAAAACGTCGATGTGCTGCGGGTCACTTGAAAGTTTTCCGATTTTTCGGAGGCATCGTCCGATTGCGGCTTTCGAATCTTGATTTCGACCTCAAACTCCTCCTCTTCTTCTTGATCTTCTAGCGCATGAAAAAAGAGGTCCGGGTCCGTCTTGAGACAAAGCCCGGTCAGGCTTTCGATGGTCTTGCTTTTCTGCTCCAACAAGTCTTTCAGAACCTTTTTGTAACGGTTGATTTGGTCGTCAATCTTCCGAAGATTTTCCTTGTCTTGTGGATTGTCGTTGTATCGCAAAAAGGTTCGACTGGGTCGAAGGGTTGGGTCCAAAAAGGTTCGACTGTGTCTCAACGGAGACAAAAAGGATTGAACCTGAGCAGACAGCAAAAAGAGGATTACGCGCATTCTCCTTTTATTTCTTAGAAGTATTTATATCCTATTCTGTCACACTTCGAACCACTTCGTTTATCCATACATCGACCTCATCCGAGCATAGTCTCCGCCTGCCATGGACATCATAAAATCAGCTGCCTTCTCTGGTCCCTTTTCTGCCAGGACCTTGAGTGCTTCCTTGTTTGCGGCGTCCAACTGAGGTTCCGGCTGAGACTCGGCCCGTCTAAACGCTTCTTCGGGCGTGAGCACGGTTAACCGAATGTCATCTCGGAAATTGACAATATCGTTTTTATGTTTGACGATGACATCTGGTTTGGTATAGACATCGCCCGTCCGAATCCAGTGTGCATGGACGTATTCGATTACCTCGGGCGGAAACTCTCGACCATACATGCCGTAGTCGTCCAGCTTACTCGCTTTGGGGTAATGTTCATTCAGCCACTCCATTTTGTTTTCTAAGATAGATTAGGTCTTCCTTCAATTTTCTTTTTTCTCGTTATAAAAAAGGAATATGAAAGGAAACCGTCTATTTATACAATGAAAATCCATATCCTCGGCTCACCCGGTGTCGGCAAAACCACCTTGCTTCAGCTCCTCAAAGGGGAATCTTTTCGCGAACACCACATCCCTACCCTAGAAGACGTGTATTACGACATGGAAATCGCAAACATCCGTTACGAGGTGTGGGACAGTAGTGACAAGCAAGGCACCGATTTCTCCAAGGCAAGTCTGGTCATTTTATTGTTTGACGTGGCCCAACCCTACACGTTTCATTTTGCCAGAAATACCTTTTTACAAATCAAAGATTCGGTGCCCGTCTTGTTCATGGGCAACAAGCGAGACCTGAATACGACCCAAGAGTATCAACCGTGGCTTTATACCTTGCCATGTGTCCATATGGGATGGTCTCTCAAATATGACTTTGACCCGGTGTATTTGCACAACAAGATTGTCGAGGCCTTGGACCGGTGGTAAAGCATTAGGCCTTAAGGCCTAAAGAATAAGTATTTGAAGGATTGCGTTCAAATACTTATTATAAATAGAACTCAGCCCCAGCATAGCGCATCCAAACAGATAAGGTTGAATCGGGTAAAGACCATCCTTTAAACAACCCTCGCATGATAGTCAGAAACTCTTCCTCCGTATGGATCCCAGATGGGTTCGACCCAATACCTGTGTAATAAAGCCTATACATTATACATTAGTTAGATAATCTGCGGAAAGAGCGGCTGAATAATCCGGGCACATTCCAGCGCCAGTTCGCGATGTTCTTTTTGGGTATCTTCGCCGCACCGTGCCTGAATGTAATGCATCCACGACCGAATGGTGCCATTGACATAGAGTCTAGAATGCGTCATCCCTTCCGGCAAGACCACGCGTGCCTGTTCCTTGGCGATTCCGTTTTGTATAGCCCATGTATAGGCTTTGTGAGAAGCCACCGAGACTTCTTGCTGCATTTCATTCCAGG
>Ga0214919_10010905_pt1 | contig 11416 bp, 2 predicted proteins | sample LL1503_MetaG_FD_177994 | JGI IMG/M metagenome (GOLD analysis project Ga0214919, IMG submission 177994) | Freshwater microbial communities from Lake Lanier, Atlanta, Georgia, United States - LL-1503 | ecosystem: Environmental > Aquatic > Freshwater > Lake | place: USA: Georgia | collected 2015-03-15
ATGGAATCAGGGAACACAGTCATATGATACAGTGCCAGTCGCAGGTTACAGAGCTTCTTTCAATACATCACCTATAGCATATAAATCCAACCCAAGCCCCAGTACGAGCACCACATTAACATCCCCAAATATAGACTATGTAAATGCTAATTTACGCATTGGATCTACTGTTTATGCAACTAAACAAGAAGTAAAAAATTCTGATGTATTAACTTCTAATATTGTATTAAACTCTATAAATGATATATCTGCTTCTGGCAAAGAAAATAAAATTATATCCTTTAAAGATGATTTATTAGATAGCATTATATATCCACCGGGCTCATCTCTAAACTATTTATACATAAATGCAGCTACTCCAGGAATAAAAAATCTTTATGATTCTGGATCATATTCTTCTCATGGCGGATATGCAATAGATCCATATACTGAAAATTCATATTTGGTTCCATCATCTCCAAATATTAAGTATCAATTCCATAGATCTGACAATACCCTAATAGGGTCTAAGAACTACTTAACATCTGCGACAGTTAACTTTAGTTATCCTAACTATACATATAATATAACCAGTACATCTTATAGTACAACTTATACTACACAAACCTACACGACGTCTAGACCTCACGGTTTTGCAGTTGGTGACATCATTACGATAACTGGCTCAATACCAAGTTCCTATAACACTACAAGGACTATCACTGGGATTAATGGTACTACCCAATTTTATTTTATTGGTAACCAAAACCCAAGGTCCGCTTTAGCTCAAGGTACTACAACATTTACTATTCCTTCAACTACCGTTGCTGCAACTGCTCTTGTGGCTGGAAGAGGTTATACTATTGTATCTTTAGGTAGCACAACACAAGCTCAGTGGAATACTGCTGCTGGCACTACAGGAGTTACGTATGCTATAGGAAGTGTTTTCACAGCTGCTACAGTTGGAGCTGGATCTGGCACTGTAAGTTTTACGGGCACCAGCAAGCCATCAGCATTTACTGCTACTGGCGTTACTCAAAGCTCCACCAACGGCTCTGGTAGCGGAGCAGTATTTACTATCGTCAAAACTGGTACACTTCCTGTTTACAACAGTGCAAACACAACAGTTACCATAACCAGTGGTGGCTCCAATTACCAAGTTGGTAACACAATTACCATTCCTGGCACAAGTCTTGGTAGTGGAACTGCAACAAACAACTTGACTCTACTCATTGCAACTAAAGCAGATGGCCTTTATGTATCTGGCGGAACCGTAAGTAATCCCCGAGCTACTCCAGATTATATTATTGTCGACGCTGCGACTCCTACAACTTATTATCCATTTGATAAAATTAGTAATGATATCTTTACTGCCACTACAACACCAAATGTATTTACTGGTTATATTGATGAAAATAATAATACTTATAATAAAATAAATGAATCAAAAAATTATTTCTATAATCAAGATAAATTCTTGCAGACTATTGATTTAAATAGAACTTCTTTTAATCTAGATTTAGAAGATATATATAATATCAATTATGTTAAATTTACGACAACACCGAATAGCATAGAAACTTATGTGGATAATCCGGAAATATTGTTAGAGAGCTTAAACTCCTCAATATCTTCAAGTGAAAAAACATACGTGAATGTCAACGCCAAGAGAACTAATTTGAATGAGAGTTCATATCTGACTGGATTAAATACCGGCTGGTTATATCTTGATCAGGACCAACACTATATCTATGCCAATCCAGTAACCCAAAATCATAATGGAAAGTTTTTTAATATTGAATTAACTTCTATACCTAGATTTGGCGCACCTGTAATAATAAATGTTGCTAGCGATTCAGCTACACCAGCTGTTCAATATAGAAATTTAATATTTACCGATTCAGCTACACCAGGTAAGGCAAGTTTTTATAATACTGAAAATGTTCTTGGAAATAGTGGCAACTCATTGTATCTAGCATATGAAAATCTATCTAATATATCCGTAAAAGATTTATATACAGGAAAAACTTTATATAACAATTTGAGTACAGCAACTAATGTTATTTCGCCATTCTCAGAGGCTACTCCATCAGTCGAGGGTAGAGAGTATGAAGTTGTGTATTATGTTAACAACGCTTTTTATGTAGATAAAGATGTCTATTCCAGCACAAAAGATTCTTATGTAGCTAACTTATACCTATCCAGTACCCCTCCTCAAACTACATCCAATATAAACTCAGCCGTTTATTCTTCAACTAATAATCGGACAAGCTACATTACATCTAAGTCTCACGGCTTTTCAGTCGGTGACACTGTTGGTATCGCTGGCACAACACCAAATTCATATAGCACTACAGGGACTGTTACTGGAGTTACTAGTCCCACCGCATTCTATCTTGGTTCATTTAACGGAAACCCAAAGTCGGCTTTGGCTCAAGGAACTACGACATTTACGGCTTCCGGGACTAGTATTACAACGGCAGCAACTTACACTGGAGTCACCCAAAGTGCGACTAATGGCTCTGGTAGTGGCGCAGTATTTACCATTGTCAAAACTGGGTCAGGAACCGCTTATAACGGATTTATCACAGTTAGCCCCGTCCGTACAAACTTATGTCTTAACCCATCATTTGGGGCAAATACAACAGGATGGAATAGTGCTGCTGCTACTAATGTGCGAACAGCAGGGACTATTACTGGTGGTTCAGGATCGTGGTCTCTAGTCTCAACCGCTTCATCAGCCGCAACCTACGGAGCGTATTATGGTCTTACCACTTCAAAAGTTGGGGATACTCTGACCGCCTCAATAAGTTGTCTGCGTAAATCGGGCTCACGCTCATATCGTATACAGATGCAATTTTACACTGGTGCGCTTACCCTTATTTCTACAGTTAGTGGTACGGCTTCCACTTGTGCTACTTCTACACGATTGTCAGTCACAGGAACGATACCCGCTAATACCGTTTTTATTAACTTTACCGTGTATTCAACTGGCACGGGTTCTAGTGGAGATTCGCATCAAATAGATGCGCTGCTCATAGAAAGAAGTTTAACAGTTAAGGATTACTTTGATGGCAACACGGCTAACGCCTCGTGGACAGGTACGGCAGATAACTCATCTTCCACCATTGTTGCTGGTGGTTCTAACTATCAAGTAGGCAATACAATAACCATTCCTGGAACAAGTCTTGGTGGAACGACTCCTACAAACAACTTGACCCTAACCATTGCAACTAAAGCTGATGGGCTTTATTTATCTGGCGGAACTGTTGTCACCCCTAATTCGCCAGCTACCTATGAAATAGTCTATGAATCAGATTACATGAATAACCATAACAGCATAGATCTTGATATAAATCAAGTTAGTAATCCCTTAGAAGAAGGTTATGTTTACATAGATACTAATGAATACGAATTTGGATCAATAGATGCCTACCTGTCGCCGGCACACATAACTGATTCTGAAGAAGATTTGATGTATTTATCCATAGTCTCCTATGATATTAACGGAAACTTAAAGCCAAATATGTCGTTTAATATTTATGGCACACAGATTGAGGCCGAAGACGCTCAGGTACAAACAAATGATAATGGTTTTGCTACCACCATAATTAGATACGCTGGCGCCATACCGGCAACATTGGATGAAAGTTCAATATTGATTTCTGGAATCATAGATACACCAACCGCTGGGTATCAAAAATCAATACCATTTAAAATATATACAAATAATAAATTTTATTTACAAGTAAAAGCAACACCAGTAAGGTATTCCATCCAAGCTGACGGGCTAACGAATGTATCAATTGTAGGTAGGATTTATTGGAAAAATAAACCATTTGAACATGCAATAGATCTAAATTGGATTAAGGAAAGAACTTTATTAGACCTCTTCGACGGAACGCCCGCAGATAGTATAACAACGAATTCTGACGGCACTTTTGTAATAAACAATGATATTGTCTCTCAATCCAATACTAATCCTGGCCACTGGTTCCTTAAAATTGAAATTGATGATCCAATTATAGTCAGAAACTTATTAATAAATGATGGGGAAGATTTATCTCTAGACGCTGTTACTATATCTGGTGATATTGTCTATTGGAACGAGGCATATGATAATGTTCAGTATGCTAATGAAGGATTGCCCCTACCTAGTTCTTTCATTCATAGCAAGCAGCAGAATTCAGATCTAACTGCGACCCCTAATTTCGTGTATAAATATTCAGATTCTTCTAGTATTATTACAAATGACGCTACACCAAATTGGATTCCAGAACAATGGGTTCCATTAAGAAAATTTGATCAATATCAATTAAAGCTATTTGGATCAACTCCAGAATATATAACAACCTTAGAGAATTCTCATCCAGATTATGAGGAACAGTAATGAAAAAATTTGAAAATTTAACTACAGATGGCAATGAAAAGTCAGTTAAAATTGGCAAGAATGTTCCCACAGAAGCAGCTGGTATATCATGGTTTTCTTCTTTAAAAATTAATCCAGGAAATAATATTTCTATAGTAGATTTATCTGGGACAATCCAGGAAAATAGAGTTACAAATGAAGATGGATTAAAGGCAACTATAGCTTTTGCGGATGAACTAGGTTTTTTAAAAAAAATAGATGGAAGCTACGATTTTCCTAGTAATGATGTGACTGTAGGAAGCGTATTCTTAAATAGATCAACTAATGCAGAAAAAATAGATATTGCTCAAACGGACGCAAGTGGCTTTGTTCACTATATGTATATCAGTAGATATTTTATCAATGGCCCCGCAAATATATCCCTGATATCTTTAAAGCAATATATGCCAGCCGAATCTATTTCTGGTCTAAATATAAAAGTTATTGACGGGAATAACAATGAATATATTGATGCGATAACTAATACTAAAAAATATAGAATTCTTTTAGAGCCATTTAAAACTTTGGATAACTATCAAGGTAATCAATGGCCCTATAGAATTATAGTTCTTTTTGATTCAGATAAACCAAATAATCTAAAACTAGTATATGACAAAATAGAATGCGACGACAACGCTAATCCATTTAATTTAATTTTAAATTATACTGAAACAGTAAATGCTGTTCCTTATTTTTATGAAGTTCCAGAAGAATCATTTGTCATAGATGATAACTACAAAGATAAAAATAATTTTTCTATTAAAAAAATAGATGATAAATATCGTACTCTAATTTCTGAAGTCAATAAACAGAGTGGCTATCAAATAATTGTACCGTCAAAAGCAATTAAAGATTATAGAAGTTTTGAAGTTTTTAATTGGCGCATGATTGCCAGGACAAGAAATAATATTAATTTTGATCAAGTTAACTATGGTTCAGAAGTAGATTCTTCTGGAGCTATTATACAGAAAACTGTTAATGTAGGAGTTTTATGCAGCAACGACAACGACGTATCACTTGGGGGAAGTTATCCTACTGTTAATCCATATATTTTTGGAAGGCTACAAAACTCTCCGTTTAATTTAGCTAAATATACATTTATTAATCCTGCAAGAACAGACACTGATAAAACAAAAGCTTCTTATTGGCTTGTTAATATAGATTCTATTGACGATCTTAATGATTATGATGTTCTAGCATGGTCTCCACCAGTATCAATAACAGCAAATCAAAACGCCAAAATTCAAGAATTTCTAAGAAAAAATGGAACTTTAATTCTTGACATGAGCAGCGGGACATGCAATGCCACAGTTCTAAATACACAATTAAGCTTAAGTTCAGCGACAACTTCATCTAACTATATAGATACTGTGGATACTAATGTATTATTAGATAATACTAAAAATGGTGGATGGACAATACAAGATGGTATCTTCGAAAAAGATAACTATGGAATATATGGATCTAATTATTCATATAGGGGGAACGCTTTTAAAAGATATAAATACTTCAGTAATGCCGCGGCAGCAAACTCATTTTTAAATTTAGGCGCAAGTTCTACATCAGCATATAGTGCAGGTATAGTGTTGGCATACCCGAATACAGGAGATTCACTATCGCGTGGAAATATTGTAGCAACAACGTTTCCGCTAATGTCCTATTGCAATTCTATTTATAGCGTAAATAGTCCAGAGCAAGTAGCAGATTCAAACTATGGCCCGACTGCAGCAGATCCCAGTGGAACTACGTTGTATTCTGGTATCGTTGAGGGTCCCTTTAAACTTTTATATAACATAGTATCCTATGCCCTATATTGCAGAAGCCAAGCAACTCGTTCTATAGATATTAGAAGTTCTTTATATAATTTTATTACACAATGGGATTCATCATGGACAATGGATCAAGATGCACTATTTGATGATGAAAAGGAGCAATATTTCACACAAATATCAATCAATAATTTAGAGTCTAAATATGTTAGAAATATTATAAATAATAATAATTCTATGTTTGATTTTTATAAATCATCTCTAACCAACTTTTTGCCACCCGTACAAAGAGAAATAGTTCATAATTTATCATCGGATAATGTTGAAATATTTATAGAGGTAACAAATCCTGATGTTTTGATAAGTAATGCGACACTTGTAGATCCTAACAACAGTATTAACCCCGGCGAAAATATATCTTCATCTTACTATTTGTTTAAAGTAACAAATCCAAATATTAAATGTTTTGCATATACAAATAAAGTTTCTCCAAAGTTAACAATACCAAGTAATTTTGGCGCCTACGCAATTATTGATAGCCAATATAGCACTTCTGGTACACGAAGACTAAATAATGAATTAAATGTATTAAATTCTTTTAGATCTTATCCATTTAATTTAATATCTAAATATAATTACGCAAGAGCCGTAGATAAACCTTTATCATTTAATATAACTTTAAATACTACCCTAACTGCCACATTTAATGCCTCACTAAAAGAAGTAAGAACAGTTACCACTAATCCGACTAAAACTACTGGAAAATCAGAATCAGTTAGCGCCAGTTGCATATCCATCCAATCAGCTATCGATGATCTAGGATTATTGAGAGCTACGACTAGCTCAAATGCAAATAATGTATTCCCCTATACTGGTGATATAGATATTCATAAGAGTACTAGAATATGGTACTACGAAGGTGGAGGCCCGCCTCCACTCGCTTTGACCGCAGAAGATATAGCTGGTATAACATCAGCAATATTATCAGCAGCGGGTGTTGCTAATGCATCAACATATACGAGTACTTCCTTTGGCTCTGTAGTCGTTAAGCCAAATAATGATAGTGGAACAACTGGTGGTTCACCTACGACCACTATACCTCCCACGACTGCCCCTCGCACTACTGTGCCTCCAGCCACTACCACGACTACTGTCCCAGCTACTACTACTACTACTACTACTATACCAGTTACTACTGCACCTCCTACCACAGTTGCTACCTCACCAGTAGATACTCGAATTCCAGTAGAAACGTGGCATTGGACGAGAACGGAATATAATCCAACAACTCGTATATTTGTCACTAATGCATTAGTTACGGTTTCTATTTTTTCAAATAAGACAATTAAAAGATCAGTCCATGACGGCACACTGAAAAATGCATTTATTAAACAAGATGTCTGGTCGATAAGTGACGCCCTAAAGATAACAAATCCCAGTACATTCTCCGGATATTTTGGTGGCAGCGCCGCTGACTATAGATGGTATTACAACAAGATAAAAAGCTATGCATAATTTAGATTGGAATAAGTAATGGCTGCTCATGAATATGTGAAATACATACAATATACTTTATCTGTTTATGGTTCCTATACTGGAAAAATAGATGGTCTTTATGGACCCAAGACAATGGACGCCGTACATACATTTCAAGAAGGCAATAAAGAAAGATATATTGATGGAAAAGTTGACAGTGAAACTAAATGGAGTTTAGCTTTATTCTGGAAAAATAACGAAAATTTTGATAATTGGATTCTTTGGGCAGAAGCAAAAGGTGTTCCAGAGGTCATCAAATATATGCGTGCGGCTCGGGCTACTGTTGTTGCTTCTGGCATTGGCGATGGGACATATAGAAAAATTACCTTTACAGGATTTGGTGGACCAAGTGAGGCTAAAGATATTTTATTTTTTGAAGTTGACACTTCAGTATTAAAAACTGTTAATTCAATTTTCATTGAAGCCGATGATAATCCACTTTGGAGAAATTTTTACATTGATGCATATGGATGGTCTTCTTCTTACACTACAGATGTACTCCAAGCAAATCTGCATTTTATAAATGCAAACGCCTTGAATAATAATATTGAAATTCAAATGGGTGGAATACCTGCTGCAGATTGTAAATATATGTGGATATCAATTGTTGGAAGATCAGTCGCGTACTACGGCAGTGGCGAAGGTTTTGGCATTAAAGCAATTGAAGCTTACGGAACCAGTATCAAGGTCGAATCTCCTGGCGAAGATCCAATCAATGAAGTAGTTACGCCTGTTCGAGAAACTATCGTAACTGCAACAATAGAATCTGAGGAGACTCACACTGGAATAACATCTGCGCTGGATGTGAGTAAGACATATACTACTTCTAATCTGACTAGGAATACTTCTTATGTTACTTCAATCACCTATTCTGATCCTCAAATTTTTCAGGGAACTAAAACTATTAATTTTACAAATAATCAATATAAGTTAAATGATAATACAACTTATACTTTTGATAATCTTATGATAAATTTTGCAAGCGCGCCAACGTCGGTAACACTAAATAGTGCGGCTATTACTCAAGTTACCTCTGATGGAAATGCAGTCACAGGAAACCCCGTAACTTTAACAAAATTAAACAATCAGTACAGCTTAACTACTTCAGCAATTTATTATAGCGGAAGTCAAATATTTAATATTACCAAATCTTTAGCAACTGGATATAAACTTAGGACAATTGACGGTCGTATTTTTTCTGATTCAAGAAACTCAGTAGATGTTAATGACGGGATTTTATTGTTATGCGATCAAAATGGGGGTCCGTATGGACTGCCAACCTCTGCTGAAATTAATACGCAATTAACAGGAATATCTTCAATAAATAGTGAAGAAATAGATTTAAGATATGGTTCATTTATAGTAAAAAACCAAACTCAAAATCAAGACGGATTTATTTATGGTTTTTATGATATTTTGGAAAAAGAATTTTTAGGAAATCAAATGACTTATATAGACATTATGTCTAGAGGTATCAGCAATATATTTATTGGCGTTTGCGCAATAGACGCAGACGGTAATACTCAAAATAAAAATGAATATATTGGCCCAACATTAAACACAACGTTTAAGCCAACCAATGTCCCACTTAGAACAATAGTTCCAGTATATTCTGTCAAAACTAATTCTAATTCCTCCATTAAAATTGGAAAAATGAATGATAATTTATCAAAATTTGATGCATGGCCGCTACCACTAAGTGCTGGAAGTTTCTGGAAAAAGATTTTTATTTCCTCCGAGAATAAATGGAGTGATTGGAAAACTAGTTATATCGGTCAAGAACTAACAGCACAATATACGACAATTAACGAATTTAAGACAGCGTCTTCGGAATTGTTTGGATTTGGATATCAAGATATTATTAATGAAACTCCACTAGTACTAAGTGCTAATAAAATTAAAGTAAATTGTACTCCAATTCTGGCTTGGAATTATCCTACGAATAATAAAAATTCAATAGCTGGAATCATTAAGCCTCAGATTAAAATTCATACTAGAGAATCCATTTCCTCAGAATGGGTAGAAGTTACGTATTCTAGCATTAAAGATATTGATTGCTATAATGGTTTAATAGAATTCAATAAAAATATTATACCTCAAAATCCAGAATTACTTAAAGTCAATTATACTACTATCAATAAGGATATATTATTAAATCATATAAACGGAGAACCAATTCCGTTAAATCCTGTATTAAATTCAAATAATATATATTATGACCAACCTCTATATATTTATTTGATACCAAAGAATATTTATAAAAAACAAAATATTGAAAATAATACAAGTAATTTAATTAAAATTAATGATTATTCATATGATACTCCCATCCAGTTCACATATGATGAATCCATTTTTGATAGCAGATCCTCTAAATACGATCCGTTCGCCCTGCCTATAGCTACTATCTATGTTTCCAATAATCCGTATAATATACCCCCGGAAACCATAGACCTAAGACTAAGGGGCGGTGGAATAGCTATAGATAAATCAAACCATGAGTTAATAGAAGCAATTCCCGAGGTACTATCATTCTGGGATGTTTATTCCCCAAATGGCAAAGCCTATAATAAAGGTGGATATGTTATAATTAGAATACCAGAAGAAGTAAAAGATTATTTTGTAGATCAAAAAGAAATTTATAATATTATATCCAATAACTTGACAGCTGGTATAGCTTACGAACTTCAAGACATGGATGGAAACAGTTGGAACTGAGATGCTAAGAGAACTACCTGATACAATTAATTCATTTTCTAGTTTGAGCAAAACTACTGTAACTTCTTTAATTAAAAACATGAAAGTCGACAAAATTGAAATTGGTTCTCTAATAAGTAGATTATCAGCCTTCTCTGTTGGGAATAATTTTGCAGCCTCAGTTATTGGAACCTTGACCCCTCTAAATAAAGAAGTTCTAGTAGAATTATTTAGAGATTCTTCATTACGATTAAGTAATCTATATTCAGGTGCCAATTCAGCTGGCCTAGCCCTAGATTCAATAGTTGATGTTCTTTCTTCTGAGATAGAAAAAATTGAAAAAGATATAAATGATTTAGAAATATTTATTAATAATTACGAATATATTTCTGGCAAGGACGATTTATATAATAGCAATTATATTGAAAAATTTGATAATAATTTATATGATTACTCTTACGATGGTTCTAATTTCGCTATTCCGGACAGGGACAACGCTGCATTTGTTGACGGTGGGAATTACTTCATAGATACTGTTAGCGGAATGCTTAAAATGGGGAATTATTATACTAATAAAAATGTAATTAATAATATTAAATCAATTAAGACAGTTTCAAATTATGGCAATTATATAACTACTGATAGTGATTTTAATAATTTATTTAATGATAATCTAAAAGATTCTTGGAATCTAACTATTAAAAGTCCAATAGTTTTAACTTCAAATATAATTAATTATTTAAAATATTTAAATTATAATTATAGCAATATAAACGGAGCACAAACAGCTGTTGAAGTAGAATTTACTTCTCCTATTAACATTGACACAATAAGGATAAATCCAAATTTGGGAAATGGGTTACAACTCCTACAGATTGTTGCGTTTAATCCTCCTAATACGCCATCTTCAAATTCAAATACCGCAGAGTCATATAATCTATTATTATCAGCTCCAAGTATGCTTGATTCAAGATTAGAAATATCTTTTGAGAAAAAAATAATTAATAAATTTATATTTATATTTAAT
>Ga0214919_10010907_pt1 | contig 11414 bp, 11 predicted proteins | sample LL1503_MetaG_FD_177994 | JGI IMG/M metagenome (GOLD analysis project Ga0214919, IMG submission 177994) | Freshwater microbial communities from Lake Lanier, Atlanta, Georgia, United States - LL-1503 | ecosystem: Environmental > Aquatic > Freshwater > Lake | place: USA: Georgia | collected...
GAGTAAGCCTAAATTCCTTGAATTTTGAGGCATTCGCCTTCGGCAGGCAATATTTTGCTTGAAGTTTTGTGCAATTCATGGGGTTGCAGCCTCCCGGGACAGGGCCAGGTATCGCTCGTGCAGCGCCCGGACCTGTCCTTCGATTGCCGACAGCGACCCGCTGTTGTCGATGACGTCGTCCGCTGCAGCGAGCCGGGTCGCGCGCGGCACCTGTGCAGCAATGATGCGGTGCACTTCGTCGGCCGAAAGCCCGCTGCGGCGTTGCACCCGCTCGACTTGCACGGCTTCGTCGCAGTCGACTACGACCACGCGCTGTACCCGGGTCCGGTAGTCCGGCGACTCTATGAGCAGCGGGACAACATGCACGACGTAGGGGGCCCGGTCCGCGCCTTCGGCGATCCTGCGTTGCGATTCCGCCCGGATCATCGGGTGCAGCAGTCCCTCCAGCTTCCTTTTTGCCGAGGGGTCCGAGAACACGAGTTCGCGCACCTTCTTCCGGTCCATCGCCCCGTCTGCGGCAATCGCTTCGTCGCCGAACAATTCACGGATCCCGGCGATCGCGGCGCCACCCGGCCGGGTGAGTTCGTGGGCGATGGCATCGGTGTCGACCACCGGGATGCCGAGCGAGGCGAAAACGTCCGCTGCGGCGCTTTTGCCGCTCCCGATTCCCCCGGTCAGGCCGATTACGCGGTTCATCGTCAGGACAGGATGGGGAGGTACTTGCGGGCGATCACGTCGCCCCAGAAGAGCCCGATGAACCCGGCCGCCGCCAGGTAAGGGCCGAACGGGATGGGTTTGTCCCGCCCATGGGCGGTGAACACCACCAGGGCGATCCCCACGGCCGCACCGACAACCGACGACAGCAGGATCACCATGGCCAGCACCTGCCATCCGAGCCACGCGCAGATGGCCGCCAGCAGCTTGAAGTCCCCGTAGCCCATGCCTTCCTTGCCGGTTGCGAGCTTGAACATCCAGTACACGCCCCAGAGGATGAGGTAGCCGGCCACGGCGCCGATTACCGCCGCGCCGAGCGGCACGAAGGTCCCCCAGAGGTTGAACAGCAGGCCCGCCCAGAGGAGCGGCAGCGTGATGTCGTCCGGCAGGAGCTGGGTGTCGTAGTCGATGGCGGCCAGCGTGAGCAAGGCCCACGAAAACACCATGGCCCCGAACGCCATCGCCGAAAACCCGAACCGGGCCGCGCTGTAGGCTGCGACGAGGCCGGCGGCCAGTTCGACGACCGGGTAGCGCAGGCTGATCCGCGTGCCGCATCCGGAACACTTTCCCCGCAGCATCGCGTAGGACACCAGCGGGATGTTCTCGAGCGCGGTGATCTTGTGCCCGCACTGCGGGCAGCCGGAGCGCGGGACGACGAGGTTGTACCGCTCAGGTCGGGCGGGAGCGGGGGAGGCTGCGCCCTCGCCTGACGCGAGTTCGGCGCACTGCGCCGCCCATTCCCGTTCCATCATCCGTGGCAGGCGATAGATCACGACGTTGAGGAACGAACCGACGCACAGTCCGAACACCAATGCGACCCACGGGAAGACTGCGGCGTCTGTCAGCCCGGCGAACGAAGCCATGCTTTCCGCATCAGACAGCCTGGCCCATTTTGAAGATCGGCAGGTACATCGCGATCACCATGCCGCCGATAAGCACGCCCAGCACCACCATGATCATCGGTTCCATCAGCGACGACAGCGCGTCGACCGCGTCATCAACCTCGGCCTCGTAGAAGTCGGCGACCTTGCTGAGCATCGAGTCGAGTGCGCCCGTTTCCTCGCCGATCGACACCATCTGCAGCACCATGTTCGGGAATACCTTGGCGTTGACCATTGCCACCGTGAGCGCCGTGCCGGTCGAGACTTCCTGCTGGATTTGCCGCGTGGCATTCAGGTACACCCAGTTGCCCGAGGCGCCGCCGACCGAATCGAGTGCTTCGACCAGCGGCACGCCTGCGGCGAACATGGTCGAGCAAGTGCGCGTCCAGCGTGCCACAGTCGCCTTCCGGATCAGTTCGCCGAACACCGGCACCTTGAGCGCAAGGCGGTCCATGAAGATCTGCACGGCGAGCGACTTCTTCCAGAGCGCAAGGAAGCCGTACACGCCCCCGCCCGCAATGCCGAAGATGAGGTACCAGTACGCGACAAAGTATTCGGAGATCGCCAGCACGATCAGCGTAGGCGCGGGCAGGTCGGCGCCGAAGTTCGCGAACACGGTCTTAAACGCCGGGATCACGAAGATCATGATGACCGCTGTGATCACGAACGCGACCACGATGATCGCGATCGGGTAGAACAGCGCCGACTTGATCTTCGACTTGATCGCGAGGGTTTTTTCCTTGTAGGTCGCGAGGCGATCGAGCAGGGTCTCGAGAATACCGGCCTGCTCGCCCGCGGCCACGAGGTTGCAGAACAGGGGGTCGAAGTACTGGGGGTACTTGCGAAACGCCGCGGCCAGGGGGGAGCCGGTCTCGACTTCCAACTTGACGTCCATCAACAGCTTCATGACCGCAGGGTTCGAGGCGCCCTTGCCGACGATGTCGAATGCCTGCAGCAACGGGACACCGGCCTTCATCATCGTCGCGAGCTGGCGCGAGAACAGCGTGACGTCCTTTTCGGAGACGCTGCCGCCGCCGCCCATCTTCTGCTTCTTGACCTTGCTGACTGTGATGCCCTGGCGGCGCAGCGTCGCCTTGACCACGTTCTCGCCACTGGCACGCAAGTCGCCGCGAACCGCCTTGCCGGACTTGTCCTTGCCTTCCCACTGGAAGTTGACTTCCTTGGTGCCTTTGTCCTTGCCAGCCGCTGCAGTCGCCATGGTCCGTCCCTCAGTCAATCTTGCGCGTCGCCACGCGGTGACAACCATCACGCGCGCTGCAAGGTGCCCGGCACTGGATGTGAAAGCGCCGGTTCCGCGCATCGATGATGCCTTGCGGGGAGATTTTTGTAAAGCCTCAGGTTTCACGCATAACAGACTGAGGCAATTGAATTTTGATGCGTTAAAAAGAGACTGGAACAGGCTTTTTTCAGGACTCCGGGAGTGCGTCCGGTGCCGGTTCGGGCGGGCGGAAGAGACGAACCGATTTCACCGCGCGGCCCTGGGTGTGGAGGATCTCCATTGCGACCCCTTCGATCCGGATGCTCACGTCGGATTCCGGAATGTCCTGCAAATGCTCGAGGATCAGCCCGTTCAGGGTCTTCGGCCCGTCGACCGGCAGGTTCAGGCCCAGCGCGCGATTCAGTTCGCGCACCGCCGTCGCGCCGTCGGCCATGGCCGAGCCGGCCGCATCCCAGGCCACGGCCCTAGTGGCGCTGGGCAGCGAGGTGGTGAACTTGCCGATGATCTCCTCGATGATGTCCTCCACCGTGACGAGGCCCATCAGTTCGCCGTACTCGTCGACCACCAGCGCGATGTGCTCGGCGTTCTCCTGGAAATACTGCAACTGGGCCAGCACCGCCGTGGAAGCGGGGACGAAGTAGGGCTCGTCGGTGAGGTCCTCGATGGCTTCCCGGGTCAGGTCCCCCGAGTGGAGCAGGCCGAGGACCTTCCTGAGGTGCAGCACCCCGACCAGGTCGCCCTCGCGGTTGCGGAACACCGGCAGGCGCATGTGGTACGACGTCGCCAGCCCCCGCACTATGTCATCGAGGTCCTCTTCGAGCGTGATCGACTCGATCTTCGAGCGCGGCAGCATGATGTCCTGCACCGTGATGCTGCCGAGGTCGAATAGGTTCACGAGGATCGAGCGGTGCTTCTTGGGCATGAACTGCCCCGACTCGAGCACCAGCGTGCGGATCTCGTCGGTCGACAGTTGCTGCGGCTCGTTGCCCTTGGACGGGTCGATGCGCATGAGCGCGAGCAGGCCCGCCACGAACAGGTTCACGAACCACACCACAGGCGTGAAGAGCTTGAGCAACGGCCCCAGAACGTAGGCGAGCGGCAGCGCGACGCGCTCGGCGTAGGCTGCGCCAACCACCTTCGGCGTGATCTCGGAGAACACGAGGATGAGGAACGTGACCAGCAGCGTGCCGATGCCGAGCGCGATCTCGTTTTCGCCGAAGAGCTGGATCGTGATCACCGACACCAGGGTCGCCGCGCCCGCGTTGACGAGGTTGTTGCCGAGCAGGATCACGCCGAGCAGTCGATGGGTCTGCCCGAGCAGGACGGAGGCGCGCTTTGCGCCGCCGTGGCCCTGGACGACGAGGTGCTTCAGCCGGTAGCGGTTCAGCGCCATCATGCTCGTTTCGGCAATCGAGAAGAAGGCCGAGATCACGAGCAGCACGCCGAGCGCGCCGAACTGCCAGCTTAAGGGGATGTCGTCCACGGTGCGGGGACGGGGCTACACGCGGCCGAGGACGACTTCGAGCACGAACCGGCTGCCCACGTAGGCGAGCAACAACATCACGAAGCCGAGCAGCGTGAAGCGCAGTGCCATGCGGCCGCGCCAGCCGTACGCATAACGCCCGAGCAGCAGGACGGCGAAGGCGAGCCACGACAGCAGCGCGAACAGGGTCTTGTGGTCGAAGCGCAGCGCACGGCCGAAGAGCGACTCGGAGAACACGAGCCCGGTGGCGAGCGTCAGCGTAAGGAGGGCGAACGCGAGCGCGATCATCCGGAAGAGCAGGCGCTCGAGCGTGAGCAGGGGCGGAAGGCCTGCCAGGGGGCCGCTCAGCGGGCCGTCGCTGAGCCGGAGCTTGCTCGATTTGTGGAGGGACCGCTCCGCCAGTGCCATCAGGAGCGCATGGAGCATCGCGATCGTGAAGACACTGTACGCTGCCATGCCCAGGATCAGGTGGAGGCGGAACTCGATCGACGCGGCGTGCATCACCGCCATGCCGGGAAAGAGTGCCGGCAACGGCGCGGCCAGCGCCGCCAGAGGCAGCACCAGCGGCTGCATGCCGTCGAGGCTGTAGAAGAGGCTTTCGATCCAGTAGATCGTCACACCGAGCCAGAGCATCACCGAAAGCGCCTGGCCGAAGCCAAAGCGCAGCTGCTCCGGCGAGATGAGGTCCTGGTGCAGCAGCCAGCCGTGCAGCGCGAGCGGGACGAGCAGCGCGGCGCGCTCCCAGGCGGCCATGCCGCCGTGCGGGTGTTCGCGGGGCTTCCAGCGGGTGCGCCAGAAGTGCAGCGCAAGTCCGCCGTACAGGGCGCTGACGGCGAGGTGAAGTACAATGTCCGGCATCCTTTGAGTCTACCAGAGCGCCGGGTTCTCCCCGCGCCAAGCCCCCATGCTCGACAACCTGACCAACCGCCTTGCGCGCATCGTAAAGACGATCCGCGGCGAGGCGCGCCTGACGGAATCCAACGTCCAGGAAGCCCTGCGCGAAGTGCGTGTCGCGCTGCTCGAGGCCGACGTGGCGCTGCCCGTGGTCAGGGACTTCGTCGCGGCGGTCAAGGACAAGGCGCTTGGCGAGGAGGTGATCGGCAGCCTTTCGCCCGGGCAGGCGCTCGTCGGCGTAGTGCATCGCGAACTGACCATGCTCATGGGCGAGGCGAACGTCCCGCTCGATTTCACCACCACGCCGCCGGCGGTGATCCTGATGGCCGGCTTGCAGGGCTCGGGCAAGACCACCACCACCGGCAAGCTGGCGAAATTCCTGCGCGAGCAGAAGAAGAAAGTGCTGGTCGTGTCGTGCGACGTGTACCGCCCTGCGGCCATCGAGCAGCTGAAATCGGTTGCCGCGCAGGTCGAAGTGGATTTCTTCCCGTCGAATGCCGGCGAAAAGCCCGCCGACATCGCGCGCGGTGCGGTTGAGTTCGCGAAGACCCACTACCACGACGTGCTGATCGTCGACACCGCGGGGCGCCTCGCGATCGACGAAGCGATGATGAAGGAGATCGCGGACCTGCACGCGCAGTTGAAGCCGATCGAGACCTTGTTCGTTGTGGATGCGATGCAGGGCCAGGACGCGATCAACGTGGCCAAGGCTTTCAGCGAGGCGCTGCCGCTCACGGGCGTGGTGCTCACCAAACTCGACGGCGACGCGCGCGGCGGCGCGGCCCTGTCGGTGCGGCATGTCACCGGCAAGCCGATCAAGTTCGTGGGTGTGGGTGAGAAGCTCGGGGCGCTGGAGCCTTTCCACCCGGAGCGCATGGCGAGCCGGATCCTCGGCATGGGCGACATCGTTTCGCTCGTCGAGGAGGCGCGCAAAGGCGTCGACCAGGAAGCGGCGATGGAACTCGCCGAGAAGCTCAAGAAGGGCAAGGGCTTCGACCTCGAGGACTTCAAGTCGCAGATCACGCAGATGCGCAAGATGGGCGGGATGTCTGCGCTGCTGGATAAATTGCCCGCACAGCTCGCCGGACAGGTGAACCCGGCCCAGTTGCAGGACGACACGCAGATCCGCAGGATCGAGGGCATCATCAACTCGATGACGCCGAAGGAGCGCGCCTACCCGGATCTACTGAAGGCTTCTCGCAAGCGCCGCATCGCGGCCGGGGCGGGGGTGCAGGTGCAGGAGGTCAACCGCCTGCTCAAGCAGTTCGAGCAGATGCAGAAGATGATGAAGCAGATGCAGAAGGGCGGCATGGCCAAGATGATGCGGTCCATGAAGGGGATGATGCCGGGGATGCGGTAGGCAATCCGCGTCCTAAGGACGCTGCGCCTTGGCCATTGCTTGCGCTTCAGTCCGTACCGCATCGAGAACGCGAGCGAGCACTGGTTCAGGTGCGACGTCGCGCCACACCATGCCAAGTGGCCCCACGTCGGCGCTTAGACTCACCGGCAGCGCGCGCACCACGCCAAGCAAGGAGAGGTGGTGCGCAGAGGCGCGGGAGCTCACTGCGAGTGCATCCGTTTCGCGCAGCACTGCGTAGTTGGCGCTCTGGGAAGTGGATTCAATCCAAGGCTGTGGCATTGGCAGTCCGGCGTTGACGAATGTCGCGTCAATTGCGCCGCGCAGCGGCGTGGAAGCCGGCGGCAGAATCAGCGGGTAGCGTGCGATGTCGGACCAGGCCACGCGACGTGCGCGCAACAGCTCGTGGTGCGGGCCTGCGATGACCACATGCGGGTCGTCGTACAGGCGCTCGGTGGGCCAGGCGCCGCTGCGCAAGCCGCCTTCCGGGCGCCCGATGAGCATATCGAGTTCGTCGCGCTCGAATCGTTGCCAAAGACCGGCCCAGATGTCCTCGAACACCACCAGCCGCAGGTTCGGTGCGGACTCCCGCAGGCGCCGGACCACGCGCGGCAGTAGTGTCGGCGCAGCCGCTGCCATGATGCCGAGCCGAACACGGCCGATGGCGCCGTTGCGCAACGCCTCGATTTCCTCCTGCGTGCGCTGCGCGTCGGCGAGCACGCGCCGCGCGTGCCTCAGTACTGCGTCGGCGAATGGCGTCTGGCGCAATGGTCGCCCGCGTATGAAGAGTGGCACCCCCAGGGCGGATTCCATGTCGGCGAGCCATTGGGACGCGGCCGGCTGGCTGATGCCCAGCGCATCGGCGGCCGCGGTAAGCGTGCCGCAGCGTGCAATTGCAATCAGTACCTCGAAGTGCCGCAATTTGAGTTCGGCTACCCGGGCGGGTGGATTGCGCACGGTAATCTGCATAAGCATTTACTTATCGTATCAGGCACTTTCGCCGGTAGCCATCAATACTTTGCGGGGATAGCATTGGGCACGCGTCGATGGATGCAACCTGGAGATTGAAATGAGGCGTTGGCCACGGATTCTTGCAAGCGCATTCTTCCTGCTGGCGTCGGCTACGGCAGCCGCGCAGACGTTTCCGAGCAAGCCGATCCGCATCGTCGTACCCAGCCCGCCGGGCGGGGGCAGCGACATCATGGCGCGCGCGCTTGCCGAGCCGCTGCACGCGTTGCTCGGCCAGCAAGTAATCATCGACAATAAACCCGGCGCGGGCGGCGCGATCGGGTCCGCCGAAGTGGCGCGCTCGCTCGCCGACGGATACACGCTGCTGTTCGCCGCCGGGGCGTTCGTGATTGCGCCCTCGGTGCTCGCAAATCCAGGCTACGACCCGGCGAAGGATTTTGTCGGCGTGGCACAGATCGCCATAGTGCCGCTCCTCGTTGTCGTGCGCCCGGACAGCCCCTTGCGCGCCTTTCCCGACCTGCTCGCGCTGGCGAGGAAGGACGGCGAAAAGGTGAGCTTTGCCTCATTCGGAAACTCGACGCCCTCGCACCTTATCGGCACAGCCGTCCAACTCATGGGACACGTGCGCATGACTCACGTGCCGTACAAAGGCGGGGGTCCGGCGGCGATCGACGTTCTGGCTGGCGCGGTCACCTTCGGGATTCTCGACGCGATTTCGACGATACCGTTCGTCAAGCAGGGGCGCCTGCGTGTGCTCGCCGTCACCGGTCCCAAGCGCCTGCCCGCGCTGCCGGAGACGCCTACCTTGATCGAGTCGGGCATTAACATCGATGCCGTTGGCTGGCACGGAGTGTTTGCCCCCGCCGCAGTCCCGAGCGCCGTTCTCACACGTTTGAACGCTGCGTTCTCCGAGGCGGCAGCCCGCCCGGCCATTCGCGAGCGGATCGTGAACGGAGGTTCCGTGCCGATCGAGCCACCGCTCAACGCGCAGCAATGGACCGCCCAGTACCGGCGCGAAATCGGCCAGTGGGCCGATCTCGTGCGCGCCGTTGGTGTCAAGGTCGAATGATGGGCCACCTCGATAAGACCCACGGTGTGCATGTTACGCGGGACGTGCTTTATGCCACGGCAGGCGTGAACTTCTCCACTACGCCTACGCTGCGCGAGTTGCGCCTCGATGTCTACGAACCCGACGGCGCGCCTGTCAATGGTACGCGGCCCGCCCTCGTCATGGCGTTCGGAGGTGCCTTTCATCGCGGCAACAAGGAAGCCGACGAGTTCGACAATGAAGGCCATCGCAATACGCCCGTGTCCGTTTATTGCAACGAATTCGCGCGACGCGGCTACGTCGCGTATTCAATAGACTATCGGTTGGTACAGGAAGATCCTGACCCGGGTTCTACGCCTGTTTTCCTCGACAAACTGAATATCCCGCGTTCGCGCATCGACTATGTGCGTAATCTCCTTGGCCTGCCGCCCGCCACCTCTGAAATGATCTGGGCCGGCATGGAGGCGGCGTGCGATGACATGGTGAAGGCGTTTCGCTTTGTGCAGGCTAACGCGTCCCGGTACAGCGTCGATCCGGGGCGCATCGCGATAGGCGGGTTTTCCGCGGGGGCGCGCATCGCACTTGCGGCGGCCTATTGCGAGCGCGTTCCCGCCGCCGCTGTGATTTCCATCTCGGGGTACATGACCACCGAAGATCTCAAGCGCTTCGTTACCGGCGCAGCGAGCGAGCCCCCGGCGTTCTTTGTCACTGGCGAGGTTGACCTCGACCACATCGCTAGGCAGGCGAGCATGATTGATCGTCATTTCGACGCGATGGGAGTGCCGCACGACAGCTGGCGGGTGCCGGGAGCCCCACATTTCTATCCCTGCAGCTCAACAGTTACGCAGCCGGACGGGCGCCACACCAAATTAGAAGACGCGATGGCCGAATTCCTGCAAACGGCGCTGCGGCTCGACACAGCCACCTGAGGCTTAGCGAAAGAATGGACCTCCGCAGACTTGTGGTAACGCGCGACACAATTTACGCCGAAGCGGGCGCCAAGGCAGCGCGCCCGGTCACACGCGCTCTCGGTATTGCTGTAATTACCAATCCCTTTGCAGGGCGGCAGGTGCAAGATCTTTCGCCAATGTACGAAATTGGCGCGGAACTTGCCGAATTGTTGATGCCACAACTCATCGCGCTACTGCCGGGAAAGCCGGTCGCTTACGGCAAGGGCGCGATCGTAGGCGTAAATGGCGACGCGGAGCACGCCGCGGCAATCTGCCATCCGAAAATGGGAAAGCCTATGCGGATGGCGGTCGGAGGCGGCAAGGCCGTGATCCCGTCTACGACCAAGGTTGCAGCGGCGGGCGCGACGCTGGACATGCCGCTCGGGCACAAGGACGATGTCTGGTCGTTCGACGAAATGGAAACGCTCACGCTTTGCGTTGGAGATGCCCCGCGCCCGGACGAGATCCTGGTGGCAATCGGCATCAGCGACGGCGGACGCGCCAACCCGCGTGTTGGCAAGAGCCGCATCGTATAGCGCCGTATCGCGTTCCGCGAAATCGCGAGGTCCCGCCTACCGCCGCGACGCCTCCTGGTACGAAAGATAGGCGCGTTGCGTCTCGATATGCCCCGCAATGTGCTTGGCGTCGTGCCAGACCCCCCATATGAAGGAGGAGCCACGGCGTGACAGCCATGGCAAGCCCAGAAAATAGATACCGGGTTCACTGGAAACGCCTCGCTGATGTTTCGGCTTCCCGTCGGCGGCGAATGCATTGACCTTCAGCCAGCCCCAGTTGTTCGTGTAGCCGGTCGCCCATACGATCGAGGTGACGCCTGCCTTGGCGAGGTCGACTTCGAGCAGGGGATCGCTCACGCATTGAGGCGTGGGGAAAGTACGGCGGGCTTCCGGGTCCTCTGGGAGGTCGAGGCCGTTTCGGGCGGCGTAGGCGTCGGCCCCATTCAACACGGACAGGTAGTTCTCGTCCCCTCGCGCAATATTGGCCGCGAGGTCCGATTGGAAGGTGACCACATCTCCGTCAAATGAACCCGTCGAGCCGACGAGCGTGATGCCTTCCTGGGCAAGCCTGCGGAAGTCGACCGTCTGTCCTCCACGAGCCCCGCTCACTGCAATGGTGACGTGCTCCCGCCCCGCTTTGGGCGTTTCCGCATCCCACTCGCCAAGCACACCCAGCCACCAGCAGTAGTCCAGGCCGCGGTAGGCGCGCGGCGGACGATCGTGCGGTCCGACCGACAGGTACACCTTGCGGCCAGCCCTGGACAATTCATCGGCAATCTGCGCACCTGAGGAGCCTCCGCCCACCACGAGAATGGCGCCGTCGGGCAGTTGCGCCGGATTCCGGTAGGCGGCCGAATGAATCTGCACGAGCTTCCCGCTTTTGGGGGCGATCGACGGGATCAGGGGGACTTGGAACGGCCCGGTCGCGACGACCACCCGCTGTGCTTCGACGATGCCGTCGGACGTCTGAACGGTGAACCCCGCATGTCCGGTATTGCGCGTCACGCTCGTTACATCGACCCCGGTTCGGATGGGGGCGTTGATCTTCTTTGCGTACGCTTCGAAATAGTCCGCGACCCGATCCTTCGATGCAAACGCACCGGGATCGAGATCGTCGAATTCCATTTCCGGGAAGCGATCGTGCCAGGCCGGACCGTTGGCGACCAGCGAGTCCCAGCGCCCGGTACGCCATTGTTCGGCGATGCGATTTCGCTCCAGGACAAGGTGAGGCACACCGAGTTTGCCCAGGTGCGCGCTCATGGCCACTCCGGCCTGGCCTGCGCCGATGACAACGGTATCCGTCGAAGTCTTGTTTTCCTGCATAACGTCTCCTGGGAAGTATTGCGATGCCTGTGTCGCTCTG
>Ga0214919_10010908_pt1 | contig 11414 bp, 13 predicted proteins | sample LL1503_MetaG_FD_177994 | JGI IMG/M metagenome (GOLD analysis project Ga0214919, IMG submission 177994) | Freshwater microbial communities from Lake Lanier, Atlanta, Georgia, United States - LL-1503 | ecosystem: Environmental > Aquatic > Freshwater > Lake | place: USA: Georgia | collected...
AAAACAATTGCGCAGGCGCAGGCCGACTTTGTGAATAGAGTTTTTACTAAATTAGAGAATGAGTTTCCAGATATGCAATTATTTGTTTGTCCACTCCAATATCACGGCAGGGGCAGCGAACCTTATATAACAGAATTTGGAAATTTACTCCACCCTAAAATTGCAATTATGTGGACCGGACGACAGATTTGTTCGGAGTACTTGGAGAGTGTTGATGCCAAGCTATTCAAAGGAAAGACATCAAAGCAGCCGTTTTATTGGGATAATTATCCAGTTAACGATGTAGCAATGCTTCATCAATTACATGTGGGGCCCATAGAAAATCGAGATGTAGATCTTGGTGATAATTCTTATGGGTTAGTTGCGAATCCGATGGAGAAGTTCGAACTTTCACTACTTTCGTTGGCAACAATTGGGGATTACCTCTGGGAATCATCTAAATACAACGCAGTAGAGGCTTGGGAGCGGGCACTTACCACATTAGTTAAGAGTGAAATCGATCGGGAATCTTTTAGGCATTTCTTAAGAAACTGTTTTGAATCGTGTTTAGCTGTTAATCCAGCGCCAGATTTTGGCAAATTACTTGGCGACGCAACTTTGCTTTGGCGGACCAACCGGAAAGATGAGGCGGTAATTTTACTGCGCGATTATTCGACCACCATGAAATCTCATCTTTCAATATTAAGATCACCAAGTTGTTCAATGCCATCATGGATTTCCGAATCTGAACGCTGGTTAATCAAGTATGAAAAAGTAGCGAATTCGTTAACAGAAGTTGCAAAAATTTTAGAACGAGCAAATGTTGGACCTCATGGTGGGCTCAATGGTACTGATACTGATATTGAAAGAGTAAACCAAATAAGAATTTCCTTAGCGCAAGATCCAACCCGTATCTTTGGTGACGGTTTAGATCTTACATTAGGGGAACTTGCAACAGAACTTTCTGTTGCAAACCGTTAGTTAAGGAGAGGTATCTTGTGCAGAAAAATATGTTGAAGAAAATTGCACTTGGAGCAGCCCTACTTCTTGGCGCAACGACTCTTGCATCATGTGGTGGTAGTTCAAATAGCGCAGACAAAGTTATTAGAATCGCCGCTGGAAATGTTGGAGAAGGCGCTCAGAAAGTTTGGGATGCTGCAATTGCTAAGTTCAGCGCTGAGAATCCAGGTTGGACGGTCGAATTTAATACGCAAGATGACGATATTTATGAAACTGTCGGACTTGAGAATTTATTGAGTGGCGGAAATCCACCAGATGCATATTTTGAGTGGGCGGGTTCTAGAACCGCTATGCATGTTTTAGATGGCGAAGCTGCTGACATAACTAAGTCGATAGCAGATTCCTCGCTAAAAGATTTATTTCCTTCAACTGCATTTAATACAACAACCATCGATGGCAAAGTTTATATGTTGCCTACTGGTTCAGATGTCACAAATGTAATTTGGTATGACAAGGATGTTTTTACAAAAAATGGATTAACAGTCCCAAAAACTTGGGATGAATTAATGTCAATCTGCGCAAAACTTAAATCAGTGAAGCAAACTTGTTTCTCGGTTGGAAATAAAGATTACTGGGTAGCCGGTAATTGGTTCGGCCACTTATATTCTCGAATTATTGGCGAAGATCTTTATCATCAGATCATGTCACGCAAAAAACCAATGAATTCGCCAGAATTGGTGAAAGCATTCCAAACAGTTGCTGACCTTAATAAGAATGGTTATATCAATGCGTCTGCTAATACAATTGCAGATCAAGAAGCATATACATTGTTCTTCAAAGGTGGTGCTGCAATGTTACCTATCGGATCTTGGCTAGTTGGAATCGCAGCCGAACAAGCTCCGAAGAAGAACATCGATTGGTTTAACTTGCCTGCAGTAACTGGTGGTGCTGGTGATCAAAACAGCGTACTCGGTGTTACTACGGGATATGTCGTTAATGCTAAGAGTAAGAAGGTTGATATGACAATAAAATTCTTTGAAGCTTTCTTCTCTGATGAGATAACTGCACAATGGGTTGCCGAAGGATCTGCTCCATTAACTAAGTCGGCAGCAAATGGAACTCCAAATCCGACTACGGTAAGGCTTCAAGCGCTATTAGCTAACGCATCAAAGTTGGTTGCGCCACCTGACACCGGTTATCAACTTAAAATCGCTGATGCACTAAACGTCGCCACATCTGAAGTAATGGGCGGTGCAAAAACCCCGCAGGATGCTCTTGATGCTGCTGAGGCTAAACTAGCTAAAAAGTAATAATTTATTAAGAGTTAAGGAGTCCTTCGTGAAACCATCATCGCGTTGGACTCCTTACCTTTTTATTGCACCTGCACTTTTCTTTTTTGCATTTGCAGTGCTACTACCTATGGTTGGAACTGTATTTGCAAGTTTTTTTCAATGGGATGGATTTCACGAACCAATATTTGTTGGGTTTCGAAATTATGGCCGAGCCCTGCAGGACACAATATTTTTGCAATCTTTTTGGCATGTTGGTATATACGTAATCGCAACTATTTTTTTGGAAGTAGCAATTGGATTAATTCTTGCTGGAATTGTTACCTCAAGAAAAGGTTTTAATAGTTATCGAATTGCGTTATTCATTCCAGTTTTATTACCAACTGTCGTAATCTCGGTGCTATGGAGGTTTGTCTTTAATGCAGATTTTGGTTTAATAAAAGGGTTTTTAGATGCAATTGGAAAACCAGAGTGGAATCATGTTTGGCTGGGTGATAAAAGGTTTGCACTATTGGCAATTTGTTTTGTCTCGGGATGGATATACGCTGGGTTTTATCTTGCAATTTTCTATGCCGGCTTGCAACGGGTACCTAAAGAAATCACCGAAGCAGCAGCGATAGATGGTGCAAAAAGTTGGAAAATATTCTGGAAAATAAAAGTCCCTATGATTAGGCGGGTATGGGAAGTTTCACTTTTAATCTGTATTACCGGTGGCATACAAGGATTTGATCTTTTCTATATTATGACAAATGGTGGCCCGTATTACGCAACCGAAGTACCAACCACTTACATGGTCAGGTCAGTTTTTCGTGACGGCGAAGTAGGATTTGGATCATCTTTAGCGGTCATAGTTACTTCAGCAGTTCTAATAATTGGGTTTATTTACTCCAAAGTGCGTGCAAAATCTGCAGAGGCGGTCGAATACTAATGAAGAAATTCTCATGGGTATTTCACTTGTTACTATCAATCTACTCACTATTCTTTGCCGCGCCGCTAATCTGGATGGCACTTTCAGCTTTTAAAGGTAATGATGAAATATTCGATAAACCATTTTCGCTGCCGCATAGTTATAATTTTAAAGTATTTCTTGATGCCTGGAGCGTCGGTGGACTTAGTAAATATTTCATAAATAGTGCACTTATTACTGGAATTTCTACCCTAGTAGTGCTCCTTTCTGCCTCACTCGCTGCATTTGCCTTTAGTCGTTTTGATTTTAAGGGTAGCAAGCAGTTATTAATGCTCTTCATGATTGGGTTATTACTTCCAATTCAATCTTACTTTATTTCGCAAAATAAATTATTTGAATATCTACATTTAAAAGATCATAAATTAAGTCTGGTAATTCCATACGTTGGGCTAGGAATTCCATTAGCAACTTGGTTATTTAAAGCTTACCTAGATTCACTACCTAAAGAGTTATTTGAAGCTGCTCGAGTTGATGGTGGTAGCGATTTTGCAATGTATCGATATGTTGCAGCGCCACTTCTAAAGCCCGGAATTGCAACAGTGGCTGTATTTACCGCATTAGGAACTTGGAATGAATTTCTGCTCGCCATGATATATATTCAAAATGAAAGTTATAAAACAATACCAATTGGATTATTAACTTTCTCTTCACGATATTCAACCGATTATCAATTACTATTTGCAGCGCTAACCGTTATAACTATTCCTATGATTATTATATATATTGCATTTAATAGACAGATAGTAGCGGGTTTGACTGAAGGGTCTCTTAAATAATCAAAATTATTTATAAGACAAGCTATAAAGCAGATCTCTTAGGATATTTATTCTTTGCTCGAATACGATAAAGTTCTTCGTCAATTTTCTGATTCTCACGGCGAATGCGGCTTATATTTGCTTTCTGGTCAAGTTCAATCTTTTCATATCGCTCGTAAATTCGATTTCGATCAGTAACAAATGACATTAAGTTGAAAAAGTCCATGGAGATATCATGAGTAATAATGGTTGCTCAATCGCAGATTTACGGTTAATTTCAGGTAAAGTTCAAACCATGATTGTGGATATTGCGCTATATCAAAGTGGAAAACGCGTTAGCGGGCCCTCGGATGTATCAGAACTAGTTGATATAGCTCGAAAAGAAGGTGGTTTTGTCTGGCTTGGCTTAGCAGAACCTACCGAAGACGAATTCAATAAAGTTATTGGTGAGTTGAATTTTCATCCGTTAGCAGTCGAAGATGCAGTTAGCGCCAAACAACGCCCAAAAATTGAAGAATACGAAGGATTGACTTTCTTTGTTCTAAAAACAGTATTTTTTGATAAAGCTGAGCAAGAGATCTCAACTGGCGAATTGATGTGTTTCATTTCCAATCACTATATTGTTATCGTGCGCCATGGTGAAGGACAACCGCTCTCAACGGTGCGACACGATCTAGAAATGAAGCCTGAATTACTAAAACTGGGACCTTTTGCAGTTCTTCATGCTGTTGCTGACCGAGTTATCGATGGCTATAAAAATATTGCAACCGCATTGGAGTTGGAAGTGGTTGGTGTTGAGAATAAAGTCTTTAGTGGTAAACGCCAAACGTTTTCCCAAGAAATCTATTTCTTAAAGCGCGAAATTGTTGAATTTAGACATGCAATAGAACCGCTAATTATTCCAATTAGTAAATTAACAACAGATGCTGCGTTCTCGGCGCCAGAGAAAATAAAACCTTTCTTTCGTGACACTTCTGACCATCTCATGCAAGCGTGCGAACAGGCAAGTGGACTTGATGCCCTTATTACTTCAGTACTCCAAGCAGATCTTGCTCATATTCAAGTTCAACAAAATACTGATGTGCGTCGAATTTCTGCTTGGGTCGCACTCGCAGCTGGTCCCACCATGATTGCCGGGATTTATGGAATGAATTTTCAACACATGCCAGAACTCAGTTCTCAATATGGTTATTTCATAGTTGTTAGCGTGATGGTTTTGCTAAGCGGATTCTTGTTATTGAAATTCAAGAGATCAGGCTGGCTATAAATCAGCAATAATTAATCAAATGTTTACTTGCCGTTTAACTCAAAATCGAATTACAGCACGCAATTGACTGGGAGCATAAGACAACTTCCCTAGTGGTTTTGCCTGTGCTCGAAGGGAGGAAATTATGCAACAGGACTACAACACTCCAGAATGTAATTTCTGCCACGCAAAAGAATTAGAGTTTTTATTAAATAAGGAGAGCGGCCTTCTCGTGCAATGTCCAGAATGCGGATATTCGCGAGTCGCACTTAATTCAGACATTGCCTCAGAAGCAATTACTTTACTTGCGGGGTAATCAGGAATCCAGGCTCAATTCCTTCGCGCATTGATTATGAACCTTTATAAATGCGCGCCTAACTTATTAATCTGCCCAAAATCCCATGCTCATAGTCTGCCTAGATAGCTATCGGCCCTTTCCACTCACATTTTTTACACGCAATATCCGGGCCATCATCGCCACCCATACACCCAACAACTTCGTACTTCTCGAAGTCAATATCCTAAGCTCCAAATTTCGGTTGTCAGCATTCACAACTACCTTGCGGGAGTATTATCAAATCCAATCTATCGATAGGAAAAGCAATGAGATTCTTCTGGCAGAAAAAGGTTCAACCTTCAATACCTCCAGCTGCTGCCTATATTGCAACTAAAGGCACACCTTCTGGAATTGAACCCAGCCAAGATGCTGCCGACTACACATACAACGTCGTAGGCGAATCTTTTCGTCACGATCATCTCGTTCAATTAATTCAAAATCATAAGGCGGTAAATGAAGGCACGATATTTACTAGTGCAACCTTGAAATTAGAACCGGAAAACGTATTCGATCCCAACGCAGTGATGGTTATAGTCGAAGGTCTACACGTTGGTTACATAGCTAAATCGCAATCAGGCCAAATGACCGAGAGTATTAAAAGATTTAAAACAACTGAACTTGAAGTACCTGCGCACCTAGGCTGGGACACGGAAAACCCACAACCATATATCGGTGTGCAACTAATGCTTGGCGAACTAGATCCAAGCCTTTAACTTTTAGGTGCTTGTATCTCTGGCGGAGTTGGTGTCGCGGATGGCAAGACCAATACTGGTTCTTTAGGTTCATGCTCTGCTAAATCTTTTAATACTTGGGTTATGCCTGGAACGACGGTTTTAATTCCATCTTCAGCTCCATTAATTGCTTGCGCAAGAAAGCGATTAAATTCTCGCCCCACCGAAGTTGAAAATAATATTCCGGAAGTTTTCTGGCGGTTACTAACATGAAAAACATAATCGGATTCATTATCGGAAGTTGCAGCGCCAGTCCATTTAGAAAATGCCCACTCTTTAGTATTAAAAGATCCATTGAACAATAACCGAGTAGTTGTAAGTACAACTTCGCCAACTTCTTTATATGCTTGTATTGCATCACCAGGGACAAATGTTCCGCGCATCGCACCAACTCGATAACGTAACCCACCAAATAGCGGCATGCTTATTCCCTGACTTGTACCCTCGTAATGTCCGGCAGTTTTACCTGCTTCATGGAATTGGCCTTGGCCAATCCAGAGCACGACTTCGCCAGATTTTTGCACTGTTAAATTTGAAACTGCATCCTCGCCCTTTTCCGCTAACTCAAAGGCTCTCTTAATCTTCTTAAAAATCTCCACATCTTGCTGCCACTGGGAGTGCTCGATCCGGAAATGATAGTGCTCACTCTTAAATGCACTCTTAGCTTTTCTATCCGCCCAAAATCCCATGCTCATAGTCTGCCTAGATATCTATCGCTTGTCAGCCCCGACGCTTACTCTGAGTAACACAACCCACCACTAGAAAGGTGCCCTCATGAATTGGTGGAACTTACTCGCAACTCCGATCGTTGCTTTCTGCGCATTTGCTTGCGGTCGTAGCGCCATTCGCTGGGCTTTCTACAGCGCGATCTTCGGTTTCTTTGCCATCATTCCCTTGATCTTCTTACGTAAGAAACCAATCAAAGATATAACCATCCCAGATTGGTTCTACGCACTTGATCAAAGATTCCGAATTAAACGCGAACTAAAGCAAATTAAAACGCCAGCAGATTTACCTAAGCCCTAGTCGGAGCGCTTTCTAACTCATACCTATCTACAGTAAACTCCAAGAATTATGGCGAAGAAAATTGCAGTAGTTACTGGACCATGTGGCGCTATCGGCAGCGCAATCGTCGCTCAATTAATTAAAGACGGGTTATCGGTAGTCGGTTTAGATATTAATCAAGCAGAATTAGTGGAGATGTCAAAGCAGTATTCTGAAGATTTCACTGGAATCAAAGTTGATTTAACTGATGCGCCCACAATCGCGCAAGCATTTAAAGAAATCGAAAGTAAATTTGGCGGCGTTGACGCCCTAGTAAATAATGCTGGAAACTGCTTTATGTCCGAGTTTCCAAATATCCCCGCCGCAGAATTTGAATTACAAATGTCCATAAACTTCTCCGCCGCATTTCATTGCTCGCAAGCCGCAGTAAAACTCATGTTAGGCCGACCTGGAATTAGAAAAATCGTAAGCATCTCTTCCAATGGCGCATATAACTTCGATGTATTCGATCCGCCGCATTACCGAGCCAGTAAAGCCGCTTTAGACACTTTAACTAAAGACCTTGCTCGTCGATACGCAAACGAAGGAATCTCGGTTAACTCAATTGCACCAGCAATGACGGAATCCCCGTTATTTAACGTTGTAAGTAAAGAAGTATTAGAAAAAGCACTTGCGCAAATGCCGCGCGGTCATGCGATGAAACCATCCGAGATTGCGGCCTGGGTTGGGTTTCTAATCTCTCCAGCCGGCGATGTCTCAAGCGGAAATGTGATCATCCTCAACCAAGGACGGGACGTTCGTTAATGGTAAGACTCTGGCGCTTTCTTTAGCTCTTTCCATTGTTCTGGTCCATGTCCGTAAATTACAAAAGCGCTGCAATCCTTTGCTAATTTCAAAATTCGATTCGCAGTAGCTAACGCTTCTTCTGGATTTGTTGAATCAAGACAACCTTCCGCAACTTCACTCTCGCGCGAAATCGCATCGCTCGTAAGTAAAACTGATCCAGTCTCAGGCAAGTCAATCAAGAGCGCCAATTCACCTGGGGTATGGCCAGGCGCATGTAAAACTTTAAATCCAGGACCTAAATCAAAATCTTCATCAACCAAGATGTATTCGCTATCGGGCCATTCAAGTGGTTGTTTGCCGCGCCAATAAATAGGTTTTGGCAACGCACGTTCACCAGCGCCAATCAAAATCGGAACTCCGGGAAAAGCTCCAATATTTCCAACATGATCAATATGAGTATGCGAAATAATTAATAGATCTAAATCGGATTTACGCAAACCCATTATTGCTAATTGCGCTTCAGGTTGGTTTTCATTAGTAAGTTCCAATACTTTCCCGAATTCGCCTAAGTTATCTTCGGCCGAAGCTGCTTCAACATCATCTGCATACTTCTTAGCAAAACCAGTATCAAGTAATACTTTCTCACCAGCACTTGTCACAATTAAGAATCCAGGAATTCCAATTATGCGTCCATTGGCATGAACCGTGAACAGGCCAAAATCCAAAACAGTCAATGAAATCGGGTGACCTGATAACCGTTGTCTATTAACCATGAGGCTATTTCAGCACACTTTCCAATAACTGGTAAAACTTATGAAACTTCTTTACCCTTCAAGTGTGAGTGAAATCAAAATCTCGGTACCGCCACTAGCAAAACTCCAATCCAGATGGAGCGAGAAGTGGCGTGCATTTGATCCAGAGATTCTCCCGATGCCATTTGCGGTAATGGATTACGAATTAGCTGCGCCGATAAAAGCCACGCTTACCTCATTAATCGAAAATTCGGATGCTGGATATCTTGGGAAAATTCCAGAACTTCCCGAAGGTCTAGCGCACTTTGCAAAAGCACGATGGGGATGGGAAATCGATACCGACCAAGTAAAAATTGCACCCGATGTTGGCGTCGGAGTTATCGAAATAGCACGTTTGGTTACAAAACCTGGCGATAAAATTTTGATTAATACGCCGGTCTATTACAACTTCTACAATTGGATCAGCGAACTCCATTGCACACTTGTAGATGCGGCATTAAAAGAAAATAACCTTCGCTATGAATTAGATTTTGCCGCTATCGAAGCAAGCTATGCCACCGGCGTTAAAGTTCACATTCTCTGCAACCCGCATAACCCAGTTGGTGCGCTATTCACAAAATCTGAACTCGCAGAATTAGCGGAGTTAGCTAAAAAATACGGGGTGCTAATCGCATCAGATGAGATTCATGCACCTCTTGTTTACCAAGAAAATACTTTCACACCATTTCTTGCCGCATCCGAAACTGCGCGCGAAGTAGGAATTGCATTCCTCTCTGCCACAAAAGCCTTTAACATCGCCGGTTTAAAATGCGCCCAGATCGTCGCGCAAAGTGATCAAATGTTAAAAATCACGGAACGCTTGCCATTAGCCGTACATTCGCGCGCATCTCTATTTGGCGCAGTTGCATCTTCAGTTGCCTATAAAGAGTGCGGGCCATGGCTAGATGCGGTACTTGTTGAATTAGATAGCTCGCGCAAGTATTTAACGGAATTAATCGATAAGACAAAGCTAAAGATCAAATACCGCGAACCGGATGCTAGCTATTTTGGATGGCTAGACCTGCGAGAACTTCACTTAGAGGGGGATATCGCCAATCGCTTTATCTCTGACGGAAAAATCGCAGTCGCTCCCGGTAATTACTACGGTCCATCTGGAACTGGTTTTATCCGGATAAATTTTGCAACTAGCCGTGAATTAATTGCCGAAGCAGTTACCCGAATGGCAAAAACTTTAACGTAAGTCTTACCAATCTACTACCGCTTACCCCATCTTGCGTCGTTACGAGATTAAAGTGTTAGCAAATATCTGCCACGCAAGTGCAGACTTCGCAACCAGCGAGAGCGTGATGTAGGTGCGCTCGCCCCGCATGTAATCGCTCCACTTTCCAACTTTCTTGTATTGCAACCATTGCACTAGCGCAAATGAATTGAAAAATACAAAGATAGTAAAGACGATTCCGTAAACAAATGCTGGGGCAGAAGTATCGCTCACGCCGCCAATAGAGAAAACATAAAACATTAGTGCGACCCAAGGCACGATTCCAGTAATACATCCAAAGATAAATGGCAACCAACCGCCATTGCCTGGGTTCTCGTACTTCTCTTGTAACCATCCAAATAAAATCATCGATGCATTTACGCCGAAAATAGAAATAATCGCAGATATTTCAGAAACCCCAGTTACTTGGGCGATTAAAACGATCATCACTGATGAACTAATTGAATATTCGACCCATCGGAAATAATTACGTTGCGCCGAAAGGCCAGCGCTATAACGTGGGAAAAATTTCGGACTTGCCACAATAAAGTGCGCTAACGCAGATAGCCCTAAGAAAATCGCAACCGTTAACCCAACTGGCGTACTAAACAAAACCACTGGTGGCGCAAATGTCGATCCCGGTGGGCCTGACATGTATGTTGCGGTAACCGGTAACGCGAAGTCATTGCTTAGCGCCAAAACCGCGGCCATTTGGAGCAGGTGCAAAATACCAGCGTAGATATTTGTCTTACGAAGATTAATTGCTGTAATTGTTTTTCCCATTGTGAAATCGTACCCCCGGGTATTTGCATCGGCAGTGTGAGTTCTGATTGTCAGGCTAGTTTCTTTCTAATTCGGTAGATACCGTTGTTCCGGTAGAGAATTACCACCATCTAATACCAACATCTGTCCCGTAATGTAACTAGCTTCGCTGGTACAGAGCCATGCCACCGCCGCCGCCATTTCATCCGGAGTTCCCGCTCGCCCGATGGGGGTCGCCTTACTATGAATAGCTTCCGATTCACTTTGTGACTCGGTTGCGACCCATCCTGGAGCTACGGCATTTACCGTAATTCCATTCTGCGCTTCATCAATTGCAAGCGATCGAACTAAACCAACAAGCGCTGCTTTTGTAGATGGGTATGCCACATCATTTCTAATTGCAAGCAATGGGCCAGAAACACTAGACATCATAACAATCCGACCTGCTTTACTTTTCCTAATGTGTGGAATTGCTTCCTTAGTTACCAAGAATGCACTTTCTACATTTCGTGCAAAAGATTTTTGCCATTTCTCAATAGTTGTATTATCTATTGATGCGAATTCACCTTCTGAAGTATCTAATACGC
>Ga0214919_10010909_pt1 | contig 11414 bp, 9 predicted proteins | sample LL1503_MetaG_FD_177994 | JGI IMG/M metagenome (GOLD analysis project Ga0214919, IMG submission 177994) | Freshwater microbial communities from Lake Lanier, Atlanta, Georgia, United States - LL-1503 | ecosystem: Environmental > Aquatic > Freshwater > Lake | place: USA: Georgia | collected 2015-03-15
TCTTCAGCCAATGTCTCGCTTCACCGTTCATCTGTTGAAGATTACCCATTGCCATCCGAAAGCCAGGACTTTGGTTATTCGTTGGGTGTGCTGCACCATGTGCCAGATACTGCCAGCGCTATTTGCGCGTGTGTTGACATGCTCAAGAAAGGTGCGCCTTTTCTGGTTTACTTGTATTACTCTTTTGAGAATCGAAATCTGCTCTATAGACTGATATGGCGCTGCTCTCATTTGCTTCGGCGCATAGTTTGCATCTTGCCTTCAAAGGCTAAAAACCTTGTGACTGACTTAATGGCAATTTTTGTGTATTTTCCATTAGCACGCGCATCTCTTATTGCGGAACTTTTAGGTTGTAAGGTGTCTTCTGTTCCCTTGTCGTATTACCGGAAGCACAGCTTCTACACTATGCGCACTGATTCAAGGGATCGCTTTGGCACGCCTTTAGAGCAACGCTTCACTCGGGAAAAGATTAGTGAAATGATGAGCGCAGCCGGGCTTAGCGAAATAATTTTCGCTGAGCATGCACCTTACTGGTGTGCAGTCGGGATCAAACGGTGATCAAGGTGCTTGGCCTTGCGCTCTACGGGCCACTGGCAGCGAGCACACGCTATCGACTTTGTCAGTATGTACCGGGCTTGAGTTGCATCGGGATAGATTTGCAGATTCGATATTTGCTTGGCGACGACTATTTACGCGCACGATTCAGTGGTGATACGCTTCCGATATTAACCATGCTGAACGACGGCATGGCACGTCTTCGGGACTTGTGGTTTCAGAATGATTATGACGTCGTCATGCTGCATTGCGAGTTGATTCCTTTGATGCCGGGGTGGCTTGAGCGTGCCCTGATACGCAAGCCTTTTATATATGACTTCGACGATGCCTTTTATCTGAAGTACCGTAGGGGTCGGATGCGCTGGGCAAGTCCAATAATCGGTGGAAAATTTGACACAGTAATTGCAGCGGCCGCATCGGTGACCGCTGGTAATTATCTGTTGGCTGACTATGCCAGGGTGCATAACAAAAATACCCTATATTTACCTACTGTAGTTGATACTGCACGATATGTTCCAGAGCCTGACATGCGTAGTGGACAGGTCTTTACGGTTGGATGGATTGGTTCACCTTCTACTGCCCCTTATTTAAGTGAGCTAGTTGAAACGCTGTCAGTTCTTGGGCAAGAAGGCCCCGTGCAATTCATTGTTATTGGCGGTAAAGCACCAGTCATTCCCAACGTCGCTGTTATTGAACACTGTTGGGATGAAAGCACTGAACTTGAGCTAATAAACTCATTTGACGTAGGTGTTATGCCTTTGCCTGACAATGAGTGGGCACGTGGTAAATGTGCATTCAAACTCATCCAATACATGGCGTGCGGTGTCCCGGTTATTGGGTCACCCATAGGTGCAAATGTTGAAGTAATCAACGGTAGATGCGGATTCATGGCCTCGACAGCGCAAGAATGGATAAAAAGGTTGAGGTCAATGCGAGACAAACCTGGAAAGCGTGCAGCACTTGGTGCGGCTGGAAGGAAGCGCGTTATGCAGTATTTTTCGCTTAATAAAAATTTGCCAGCGCTTGCTACTGCGATTATTAAGGCTGCTGGAAACGGTTGACTAAATACTGCGATTAAAGCCTGAATACCAATCGAAATTGGATAGTATTTGATGCTAGTTTATTGGATATTATTATCAGTACCCATTTATTTTTTGCTTGGAAAAGCTTATAATGGTGCAAATACACCAAGGTGGGTGTGGTTAACATTTGGATCTTTCCTGCTTATTTTAATTGGACTCAGACATCAAGTGGGGTGCGACTGGTTAGCTTACACGGAGGGGCTTGAGTTTACGAAGGAGGCGCCATGGGAGGTTATTTATGACCTGAGAAATGAAGTTGGATACACGCTATTAAGTTGGCTTTCTCTTTTCTTTGGTTTTGGTATATATGGAGTCAATTTTTTTTGTGCGTTTATATTCAGTGGCGGCCTAATTTCCTTGAGTCGTGCACAACCGTACCCATGGCTATCAATTCTTGTGGCAATTCCATATTTAGTTATTGTGGTGGCCATGGGTTATACTAGGCAAGCAGCAGCAATAGGACTTTTAATGTATGGATTCGTGTATTTATTACGAGGAAAGATTGCCTTGCATCTGGCCTGTGTTTTATCTGCAGGATTATTTCATAAAACAGCATTTGTATTTGCCGCGCTCGCCTTGCTAAAGCCCGGCGGAAGCAAGTTAAAGAAAACATTAGGTGTTGGTCTAATCGTTTCAATGATTGGAGGCGCTTATTTCTTAGAACAGGCAGAAAGTTTTATGCTTAATTATGTTGGGCACACTATGAAATCTGACGGCGGTCAGATACGGGTTCTTATGAGTTGTCTCCCTGCATTGATATTTTTCTGGTATTGGGAAAAATGGGGTCAAAAGTTTGAGGACCGATGGTTATTCGGGGTGATGTCGCTGCTTTCCATAATGTGTTTGCCTCTGGTGGCTATCGCATCTACTGCCGTCGATCGAATGGCTTTGTATTTGATACCTTTGCAGCTTGTGGTGTGGGCGCGCTTCCCAATGTTAGTGCAGGGGCATATAGAGCGCAATTCTGCAATCCTCATGATCATTGCCTATTCTGCTGTGGTGCAATTTACATGGCTCTTCTTCGGTACACATGCTGGCTGTTGGGTACCCTATGAAAACTTGCTATTTCCTTCATTCTGAATCCAGTCTGTGTCGTAAATAGGGCGCGACAAAAACTAGAATTAATCAAAAAAGAGCTCTAATACTATGTACTTTGGTAACGCGACTTCTCATTTGAAGAGTGTTTCTCCCAGCTTGGGGCCCCTATTGGTTCAGCTTCATAGGCCCTTCAATAAGATTATTTTTATTGGCTCAGCTGTGCTGATGTGGATATATGGTTGGATTTACTATCCTATTTCACAAAACCACGGCGGGGACTTCTTTGCTGTGCTGTCAGGACGCCAGGTTAATCCTGGCTTTTGGGATGGACAGGGCATTGTTTACGGGCCGGTACTGGCTCTTTATGATCTTGCATTTAGGGGGGTGGCCGACCTTGTGGCGATGCGCGTAATGTTCATACTGAATTTGACCATGCTCATAATAGCATTCATGGTCGCAGTCCGAAGGTTTCTTCCTGCACCACGGAGTCAAGAGGAAACGGTGGCCGCAGTATTCCTATGGATCTTCTTCTACCCGACCTTTCAGGCCTTGCGGCAAAATAATGTCGAGATAACCGAACTACTTTTTCTTGTGCTAATGCTAGAGGCCCTTAGGTTGCGGAACGACTGGCTGGCGGGTATCTTTCTGGGTATTGCTGGAGCTACTAAGGTATTGCCATTTGTGCTTGTTTGGTATTTTCTTTGGCGATGTCGCTTGCGGGTGGTAGCGGCATCTATTCTCACCGGCAGCGCACTTTTTTATCTGGTCATTATTCTCAAAGGCGAAACCTTCGGCATGGCACTCGCGAGCTGGTGGAGTCACGCGAAAGGGGATTGGTTCTCACCTGAATTTCAAAACAATCAAGCCATATCTGGGTTGGTTTGGCGTGCATTTTCTCATATTGAGCTGTCCACACGCTGGAATATTGAAAACCCTTTAGTATTAGACCCATTGGCTGCGCAGACCATTACAATCGGAGTTTCTTTGGTTTTGTTTGTTTTTGTCTCTTTTGTCATCTTGAGGCGAGTGGGGCCCTGGCCCACATCGACCTGTGACCAAAGACTGGAGGCGGTAGAGATAGCAATCGTGCTGATACTGATGTTATTGCTATTGCCGCATAATCACACGCACTATTTCATCCTATTAGTATGGATGTATGCGGCTGCGCTGCGTGAATGGCCGAGGCCAGCAGGAGCAAGGGGGCGTTGGGTGTTTGGTCTGCTGGCATTGAGTTATATGCTACTTGGCTTGCTGCACATGTGGAGGTTGTTTGATCCAATTTTGCATCAACTTGGACCGGTTACTGGAGTTGACCTTGCGCGCTTAGCAAGCTTGCCGTTCTTTGGTGCGCTTGCTGGGCTGGTGGCACTTCTATTTATTCACGGCCACTTGATGCGCGGAGTAATTCAACCGCATTCAGCATAGGAAATAGGGAAAGAAAATAGCAATGAAAGCAGTTATTCTGGCTGGCGGGCTGGGAACCCGCATCTCCGAAGAAACCTCTTTGCGCCCAAAGCCCATGATTGAGATTGGCGGAAAGCCCATTCTTTGGCACATCATGAAGACTTACTCTCATCACGGAATTAATGACTTTGTGGTGTGCTGTGGCTACAAGGGCTATGTCATCAAGGAATACTTTGCCAACTACTTCTTGCACATGTCTGACGTCACCTTCGACATGGAAAATGGCGAGATGAAAGTGCACGAGCGTCACGCGGAATCTTGGAAAGTCACGTTGGTAGACACTGGCGATGACACCATGACCGGTGGCCGTTTGAAGCGCGTTGTAGACTACATCAAGGACGATGAAGTTTTCTGTTTGACCTATGGCGACGGCGTGAGCGATGTCAATATAACGAAACTCATTGCCTTCCATAAATCACAGGATGTCAAAGCTACATTGACCGCGACCATGCCCCCGGAGCGGTTTGGTGTCTTGGATCTCAAGGGGAATAAGGTCAAGAAGTTCATTGAGAAGCCCAAAGGCGATGGCGCCCTGATCAATGGAGGTTTCTTTGTGCTATCGCCCAAAGTGGTCGACTACATTGTCGATGACCAAACGGTCTGGGAGCGAGAGCCGTTGGAGCGTCTAGCCCACGAGGGCGATTTGGCTGCATTTCAGCATGAAGGCTTTTGGCAGCCGATGGACACTTTGCGCGACAAGACTCACCTTGAAGAGTTGTGGCAATCTGGTAAAGCCCCATGGAAAGTCTGGTAATGAACCCACAGTTTTGGCATGGTAAGCGGGTCTTTGTAACAGGTCATACCGGCTTCAAGGGCAGTTGGCTGTCACTTTGGTTGCAAAGTTTGGGCGCTGAAGTTAGCGGTTACGCTCTTGATCCACCAACCAACCCAAGTCTGTTTGAAGTGGCCAAAGTTGGCGAGGGAATGTCTTCCATCATTGCCGATATTCGCGACCTGACCACGCTTCGGCGGGCCATACAGGCTGGGCAACCGGAAATCGTCATCCACATGGCGGCCCAAGCATTGGTGAGGTACTCATACCAAGATCCGGTCGAGACATACTCTACCAACGTCTTGGGTACCGTTCATTTGCTAGAAGCGGTGCGCAACATTCCAAGTGTCAAATCAGTAGTGGTCGTTACCACTGACAAATGCTACGAAAACAAAGAATGGGTCTGGGGCTATCGCGAAGAAGAGCCCATGGGCGGGCATGACCCTTACAGTAGTAGCAAGGGCTGCGCAGAATTAGTCACCGCGGCCTACCGCAGTTCGTTCTTGGAGGGAGAGGGTATTGCTGTAGCAACAGCGAGAGCCGGCAACGTCATCGGTGGTGGGGACTGGGCGGCAGACCGCCTGGTGCCAGACATCTTGCGCGCCTTCGAGACAAATCGGCCTGTAGTCATCCGAAGCCCCTACGCCACTCGACCGTGGCAGCATGTGCTGGAACCACTGGCTGGCTATCTCAATCTGGCAGAACGCCTTTATACCGATGGCCAAGCCTACTCGGGAGGCTGGAACTTTGGTCCTCAAGACAACGATGTTCGCCCTGTGCAATGGGTTGTTGAAAACTTGGTAGGCAGTTGGGGAACTGGCGCTAGTTGGCAGCAAGATGGTGGAGTGCACCCGCACGAAGCTAACTACCTGAAGCTTGACATTACCAAAGCAAAAGCCCGCCTCGGTTGGCAGCCTCGCTGGTCCTTGGGCACCGCACTCGGAAAAATCACCACTTGGCACCAGAGTTGGCTGACGCATGAGGACATGAAGAAGCTCTGCCTGGCGCAGATACAGCAATATGCAATAGCTCTGTATTCGGGCTCAAAATGATCACCACTCCTATTCCTATTCCCAACAAGACTCCTGACGCCCTTCGCCGTCAAATTGCGGAACTGGTGCAGCAATATGCTGATTTAGTTTATTCACCCAAAGTTTTCTTGCCTGGCCACACTGCGGTCCCACCCTCTGGAAAAGTCATTGGTGCCCAAGAACTCAAGAACATGGTCGAAGCCAGCTTGGACGGCTGGCTCACCACCGGGCGTTTCAACGCCGAGTTCGAGAAAAAGCTCGCCGCCTTTATCGGCATCAAACACCTGATCACCGTCAACTCGGGATCCTCCGCCAATCTGGTCGCTTTCAGCACGCTGACCTCGCCCAAGCTAGGCGAGCGGGCGATCAGGAAGGGCGACGAAGTCATCGGCGTGGCTGCGGGCTTCCCCACCACTGTCAACCCGATCATCCAGTTCGGTGCAGTACCAGTGTTTGTCGACGTGGATCGCCTCACCCACAACATCGACGCCAGCAAGATCGAAGCGGCGATCGGCCCCAAGACCAAGGCCATCATGCTGGCGCACAGCCTGGGCAACCCATTCAATCTGGACGTGGTCACCGCCCTGTGCAAAAAATACAATTTGTGGCTGGTCGAAGACTGCTGCGACGCGTTGGGCAGCACCTACCGCGGTCAGATGGTCGGCAGCTTTGGTGACATCGGCACCCTGAGCTTTTACCCCGCGCACCACATCACCATGGGCGAAGGCGGGGCGGTCTTCACCAACCACGACGAACTCAAAACGATCGCCGAAAGCTTCAGGGATTGGGGCCGCGATTGCTATTGCGCCCCGGGCAAAGACAACACCTGCGGCAAGCGTTTTTGCTGGAAGTTGGGCGACTTGCCTGAAGGCTACGACCACAAATACACCTACAGCCACCTCGGCTACAACCTCAAAATTACCGACATGCAAGCCGCCTGCGGTCTGGCCCAGTTGGACAAAGCCCCAGCCTTCATCCAGGCCCGCAAGGACAACTACGCCTTCTTGAGGGAGCGCCTGAAGGACTGTGAAGAATTTCTGCACCTGCCCGAGCCCACCGAGCACTCAGACCCGTCGTGGTTTGGCTTCCCCATTACGCTCAAAGACAACTGCCCGGTGACACGCTTGGACTTGCTCACCTACCTGGACCAAAACAAAGTCGGCACCCGCCTGCTGTTTGCCGGCAACCTGACGCGCCAGCCCTATATGCAGGGCGCCGAATACCGCATCAGTGGCGAGTTGACCAATACCGACAATGTGATGAACAACACCTTCTGGATCGGGGTGCAGCCGGCGTTGAACCGGGAGATGCTGGAGTTTTCGGCACAGAAGATTGAGGCTTATCTTGGTTTGAATTTTTAAGAGAACACATCAAATGCGTGAAATTGCCATAAATGCAAATAAAATTCTTGGGCAACCAATGTTCAAGGTGATTGACAAAAGCAAGCGCTTAGAAGCCCAAGGAAGAGACGTTGTGCACATGGAAATTGGCGACCCTGACTTCACAACGCCTCAGTACATCGTCGATGCGGCAAAGAAATCCTTGGATGCGGGTGAAACACATTATGGTAGCAGTTGGGGTTTGTCAGACTTCATCGAAGCTATGCGCAAGGCAACGTACAGATCAAGAGGATTTTTGCCAGACATCGATCAAGTATTGGTCACTCCTGGCGCGAATATTTCTATTTTCTATTCCATTTTTTGTTTGGTCAACCCCGGCCAAGAGGTGTTACTACCAAACCCCGGATTTCCTACCTATCTTTCCTCGATTGCCATGTGCGGCGCATTGGCTGTCCCTTATCCGCTGCATGAAAAAAATGGATTTTGCATGCGCGCAGAAGATATAGAACCACTAATTACTGAAAGAACAAGATTAATTATCATAAATAGCCCGCAAAATCCAACGGGAGCGATCACAGAGACGGATCATCTCAAAGAAATATATGAACTCGCAGTGAAACACGATTTATATATTTACTCAGATGAAATATATTCACGAATGGTTTATGAAGAAAGCAATTTCTTTTCTATTTCTAGCTTGGACCATGCAAAGGAGCGCGTGATACTTTCAAACGGGTTTAGCAAAGCTTTTGCAATGACCGGGTGGAGATTGGGGTCCGTCATTGCTCCGCCAATTGTCGCGGAGCGGATGATGATGCTTTTACAGACTACGGCGTCTTGTGTATCAACTTTCGTTCAACGTGCTGGAATTGCAGCAATTGAAGGCGGAAAATCCACCGTTGACATCATGATGAATGAATATAAATCTCGACGAAATTTGCTTGTTAACGGATTAAATGAGATACCTGGTATCACTTGCCACATGCCAGGTGGTGCCTTCTATGCATTCCCAAATATCTCAAGTTTTGGAATGACTTCCGAAGAGTTTTCGGATGAGATGCTTAATAAAGCAAATGTGGCGCTGTTGCCTGGTTCAAACTTCGGATCTCAAGGAGAAGGTTTTGTTCGATTGGTATATGCATCATCTATAGAAAATATAAATAAAGCGCTTGAACGAATAACTATCGCCTGCAAAAATATATAACAAAATGAGGAGGGTGAAATGATTCGTGTATCAGACTACGTTGCCAGTTTCATAAGTGAAAAATTAGGGCTCAAAGACATATTTATGCTCTCTGGAGCAGGGAGTATGCACTTAACCGATGGTGTGGCATGCAACCCCAAACTGAGAGCGATATGTGTACACCACGAACAATCTGCTTCCATGGCATTGGAAGCATATGCTCGAACTAACGAAAATTTTGCTGTAGGATATTTCTCGACAGGACCGGCCGCCTTAAATGCATTAACCGGTTTGGGTGGTGCTTGGCAAGACACCGTACCTTGTCTGTTTATTTCGGGTAACGTCAAACGTTCCACGTGCAGTCATACGGAGGGCGTTCCTAGCTTGAGGCAATTCGGTGTGCAAGAGCTAGACATAATTCCTGTGGTGTCCAGTCTCTGCAAATATGCAGTGCACCTGACCAATTCGGAAATGATTCGTTATGAATTAGAAAAAGCTGTAAGCATTGCCAAAAGTGGCAGACCTGGTCCAGTGTGGTTAGACATTCCTATGGATGTCCAATCGGCTTTAATAGACCCAGATAAGCTGCCTTCATTTAATGCAATAAAACAACAGTCCACCGCAAGTCAAGAGGATACGGACTACGTAGTTAAATTACTCATGAATGCTGAGCGGCCTGTCATCATTGCCGGTCGTGGTGTTCGACTTGCTGGTGCAAGAGCACTGTTAAAGGAACTGGCAGTAGATTTCAATATCCCGGTAGTGACACCATATCTTGGTATTGACAATTTAAGGCATGACCTTGATGCATACATTGGTAAAACTGGCGTTAAAGGTGACCGCCCGGCAAACTTCGCAATGCAAAATTCGGATTTGATTTTAGCGATCGGTACAAGTTTGCACATCACAGTCGTTGGCTATGAATATGAACAGTTTGCACGTGCTGCAAAGAAAGTAGTGATCGATATTGATCTCACCGCTCATTTAAAGCGAACGATCAAGATTGACCGGATGATCGAGGCCGATGCGAAATATGCTCTCTCAGAAATTCTGAATAAACTAAAAAAGTCGAAATTAAAAAATAATCGTCATTGGTTGGACCGCTGTGTTGCATGGAAAAATAAATACCCTGTTTGTCTCCCTGAATATAACAAGACAGTTAATGCAATTAATGTTTATTCATTTATGGATAGGTTATCTTCGCTTGCAAGTGCTGGTGACGTATTTATAGGCGATGCCGGCTCAGCTATTTATGCTGTTTCTCAAGGTATTAAACTGATATTTGAGAATCAACGCTATATACCATCTAGTGCAATGGCCACCATGGGATACACCGTTCCTGCAGCCATCGGGGTGTCAGTGGCGTTGGGCGACAAACGAGTTTTAGCAATTACGGGTGATGGATCACTTCAACAAAATATTCAAGAGTTGCAAACATATGTTCATTACAAACTACCAATTAAATTATTCATATGGAATAACGATGGTTATTTATCAATTCGTGCATCACAAAAAAATTATTTTGAAGAGCGTTACATTGGGGAGGGTGTTCGCTCTGGTGTAAGCATTCCTGATACATTAAAGATTGCAGAAGCTTATGGAATAGCCTCTGCGCGAGTTAAAGACTTAGCAGAGCTAGACCAGGCGATTCAAAAGGCGTTTGATCATGAAGGACCATACATTCTCGAAGTTATTACGCCACCAGAGCAGCCGATTATTCCATCAGTCTCTTCACGTGTGAATGCAGATGGCAGCATGAGTTCAAGACCGCTTGAAGATATGGCTCCATTTTTGGACCGTGATGAGTACCTTGAAAATATGATTGTCCCGTCCATATAGCATGGATATATCTCCCATGCGCCTAGCCATCCTAGGCGCCACCAGCCAGATTGCAAAAGACTTAGTACAGACATTCGCCGAACAAAGCAGCGACGACCTAGTGCTTTACGCCCGACGCCCAGACGATGTGCTGCAATGGCTGACCCGCGTCGGTCTGGCCGGTCGCTATGCGGTGGCCGACTTTGCCGACTTCGCCCCCGATGAAGAGTTTCAGGCCATTATTAACTTTGTCGGCGTGGGCGACCCGGCCAAAGCGGCGGCCATGGGCGCTAGTATTTTTGATTTGACGTTGAGATACGACGAGTTGGCGCTTGACTATCTGCGCCAGCACCCTAGTTGTCGCTACATTTTCCTGAGCAGCGGCGCTGCATATGGCAACAGTTTTGACGCCCCGGCCGATATAGACACCAGGACCTCAATTGCCATCAACAACCTGCAACCACAAGACTGGTACACCGTGTCCAAAGTGCACGCCGAATGCCGGCATCGCGCTTTGGCCCATTTATCGATTATTGATGTTCGAGTTTTTAACTACTTTAGCCACACTCAGAACATTAATGCCCGCTTCCTTATAACGGATGCTCTGCGTGCCATCCGGGATATTACCGTACTGCAGACATCCGCTTCTCCTATGGTCCGCGATTACCTGCATCCGTCGGATTTTTACCAAATGGTCACGCTATTACTGTCCGCTGCCCCAGTCAATCTGGTGCTGGATTGCTATAGCCAAGCGCCCATAGACAAACAGACTTTGTTACGCGCCCTGCGAGAAAATTTTGGTTTGCAGTATGAAATCGTACAAATGCCGGTTGGACTTAATGCTACTGGACGCAAGCCCTGCTACTACACTTTGAATCGCGGCTTGGAGAATTTTGGATATGAACCTCAATTTAGTTCTTTGGCTGGGATCCTTCATGAATCAAAAAAGCTATTTTCGAAAAGTAGATTTTTAAAAAGAAATATTTAGATATTATCTGAATTCGTGAATTAGTATCAAGTAGATGTCAATTTATTGATGGTAAATCAACGATCTTCGCGGGATTTAGAGTAGGCATGCCAGCATAAATCCTTTATGATCTGAAGTTCACGTGCCGTGAAGTCAATGCCTGG
>Ga0214919_10010910_pt1 | contig 11414 bp, 6 predicted proteins | sample LL1503_MetaG_FD_177994 | JGI IMG/M metagenome (GOLD analysis project Ga0214919, IMG submission 177994) | Freshwater microbial communities from Lake Lanier, Atlanta, Georgia, United States - LL-1503 | ecosystem: Environmental > Aquatic > Freshwater > Lake | place: USA: Georgia | collected 2015-03-15
TGAACAAAGAGTAAAAGAAGAGTTGGAAGAAAATCCAGCCTTAGAAATGAATGCCGATTTATTGGAAGGAGATATGGAAAAGTCGGTAGAAGAAATGCCAGATGATTTATTGCAAGGTAGTTTAGAAGAAGAGGAAGCGATTCCGGTAGATGAATTTGAAATGAGCAATGAAGAATTAAGTGATTATAGTTTTGATGATGAAGGAGATGTAGCCGATTATAAAACCAAGGACGATTATTATCCAGAGCTAGACAATGACAAAGTGATTCCCATTAGAGCAGAACAAAGCTTACATGAATTATTAATGGATCAATTGAGTATGTTGGATTTGGCCGACCATGAATATAAAATTGCAGAACAAATTGTAGGGAGTTTAGATGATGATGGCTATTTGAGAAGAGCCTTACAATCTATTGCCGATGATTTAGCCTTTAAACAAAGTATGTGGGTAGAAGAAAAAGAAATTGAAGCCCTTTTATTGAAAGTGCAACAATTTGATCCACCGGGTATTGGTGCTAGAAATTTACAAGAATGTTTATTGATTCAGTTGAGAAGAAAGCAATCCGAACTAAGAGAGGAAGACCAGCAAGACCCTGCTTCAGCTGAAATAAGAAAACTGGCTATTATAGTAATAGAAAAACATTTTGAAGAATTTACGCGTAAGCACTATGATAAAATACAAAAGAGTTTACATTTAGAAGAGGCGCAAATTAAAGAGGTGCTTCATCAAATAATTTCTCTCAATCCTAAGCCAGGGGCTGAGACGGGGCATATGAGCGAGGCCGATAAGTATATTATTCCAGATTTCACGGTGCTTATTAATAATGGCAATTTAGAATTAACCTTAAATAGTCGCAATGCGCCACCCCTAGTCATTAGTGATGACTATAAATTAATGCTCAAAGAGTATGAGCGAAGTAATAAGCAAGATAAATCACAAAAGGAAGCTGTATTTTTTATCAAACAAAAAATTGATTCAGCTAAATGGTTTATTGAAATGATTCAACAAAGGCAGCAAACCTTATTGCATACCATGAAAGCTATATTGGTGCATCAGGAAGCATTCTTTATGACGGGCGATACCACTAAGTTAAAGCCCATGATTTTAAAAGACATAGCAGAAAAAACTTCTTTAGATGTCTCTACAGTAAGTAGGGTAGCCAATAGTAAGTATGTACAAACGGAATTTGGTACTTTCTTATTAAAATATTTTTTCAGTGAATCTTTAACCACCGATTCTGGGGAGGAAGTAAGTACCAAGGAGGTAAAAGCTATCTTAGAAGAGCTCTTGGAGTCTGAAGACAAGCATAAGCCTTTTAGTGATGACGAGTTAACAGAGCAGTTACAAGAAAAAGGCTATAATATTGCTAGAAGAACCGTTGCTAAATATAGAGAACAATTAAATGTACCCGTTGCTCGATTGCGCAAAGAATTGTAGTAAAAAAAACGACTAATGGAAAATCAATCACCGAAGTTCTTAAAATTATTAGCTCATTTAGTGTCTTATGTATTACACCCCTTATTTATTCCTACTTATTTTTTTCTTTATTTAATGCAAGTTGTCCCTTTTGAATTTGCTAGTATTACCGATTGGCAATTAAAGATGAAACTATTTAGTGTGTTTTGGTTAACGGCTTTTTTTCCAGCCTTTGCTGTTTTTTTATTATGGAGATTAAAATTTAGCGATAGTATTTTCTTAAAAACACAGAAAGATAGAATTATCCCTTATGTGATTGTGATGTTTTTTTATTGGTGGATGTATTATTTAAGTAGAAATTTTGCAGACCAGCCCTTGGCTTTAAAATATTTTTACTTTGGTATATTTATTGCTAGTGCCATTGGGCTTACTGCAAATCATTTTATAAAAGTGAGTTTGCATACAATGGGGGTAAGTGGCTTATTAACGGCGGTCGTACTCGTAAGTTTTACTTATCCTATTAATAATTTACCTTGGGTGGTAGTATCAGTAGCAATAGCTGCTATAGTATGGAGTGCCAGAATGATAGTAAGTGACCACACGAATAAAGAGCTAGTAGTTGGTTTTGTCATTGGACTTGGCACACAATTGGCAGCGTTTTTATGGGTGAACTAATTTTAAATTATACACTATGACTTGGCTTCAATTAGGAAAGAATATTGTAAAGTATAAAGTAGCGGCTTTAACTTTTTTAGCATTGAGCACACTTGTCATGGGCTATTTTGCAATACAAGTTAAGCTAAGCTATGAGTTTACAAAAGCCATTCCTGAAGACAATCCAAAATTTGTTATCTATCAAGATTTTGTAAAAAAGTTTGGTGTCGATGGCACTACAATGGTCGTCGGCTTTCAGACCGATTCATTTTTCACAGCAGGCCTATTTAATCAAGTAGCCGACTTACAAAAGGATATCAAAACCATACCTGGCGTCACAGAGGTATTGAGTGTGCCCAATGCCTATACCATTGTTAAAGATAGTGCTGCTAGTAAATTCTTACCACATAAAATTTTTAACGCGCCCTATGCATCTGATAGTGCTTTAGTTGCAGATAGAGCTGTTTTAGAAAGCCTGCCTTTTTATAAAAATTTAATGTATAATCCAAGTAGCCATGCTTATATAATGGCTATTAGTTTTTTACCAGATTCTATTAATAGTGGTGCTAGGTCGGCTATTATTAAAAATTTACAATCGAAGTTGGATGGCTTTGCGGCTAAAACAAAATTAGCCGTGCATATTAGTGGCCTGCCTTATATCAGAACTATACTTGCAGATAGAATTAAAAAAGAAATGCTATGGTTTTTAATAGGGTCCTTGTTATTATCGGCTATTACTTTATTTTTATTTTTTAGATCTATTTCTGCCACCTTGCTTAGTTTGTCCGTGGTCGTGATGGGGGTAATTTGGAGTTTTGGTACCATGGTTTTATTAGGTCAAAAAATTACTTTACTCACTGCACTTATTCCGCCATTAATTGTAGTCATTGGTATTCCTAATTGCATTTACTTTTTAAATAAGTACCATACTTCCTATAAAGCAACGAACCATAAGCAAGAAGCCATTGAACAAATGGTGGGCAGAATGGGCATTGTTACTTTGTTTTGTAATATTACAGCAGCCATTGGTTTTTTTGTTTTTGCATTTACCAAGAGCCCCTTGTTAAAAGAATTTGGTTGGGTATCTGGATTAAATATCATGGCCTTGTTTTTAATTAGCCTTTTGTTTATACCTCCTGTACTTACATATTTACCGCCGCCTACTGCAAAACATGTAAAATATTTAGATAATAAATTTTTAGAAAGGGTTTTAATTAAAATAGAAAGGTGGACATTTCAGCATACTAAATGGGTCTTTGCCATTACCAGTATCTTGGTTGTAGTATCTATCATGGGTTTGATGCGTATTAAGAAGGAAGCCTTTATTGTAGATGATTTACCTAAAAAAGATACTTTATACACCGATTTAAAATGGTTTGAAAAAGAAGCGGGTGGTGTAATGCCCTTGGAGATATTAATTGATACCAGGAAAAAAAATGGATTAGTACGCTCAATTAAACCATTAGAAGCCATTGATGAGTTACACCAGTATTTAGAACTACAACCAGAGTTGGGGAAACCATTGGGTTTATTAGAAGGAATGAAGTTTGCAAAACAAGCTTTTTATGATGGCGACTCGAACGCCTATACAGTGCCCACTGGAACAGAAATGGCTTTTATGGCCCCTTATTTAAAAACAGATTCTCAAAAAACGAGTACTGCAATTGCTACAAGTCCCTCGCAGTTGTTATCTAAATTTATTGATTCGTCCAAAAGAGAAACAAGGGTGAGTGTGAATATGAAAGATATTGGTAGCGCTCAGTTGCCTTTCTTTTTACAAAGACTAGATAGTGCAACAAAAGCAATTTTTGATACTAGTAAATACAAGGTGGAAATTACAGGATCTAGTGTCACTTTTTTAGAAGGTAGTAATTTTATAGTAAGAGGATTAGGTGAATCTATATTTTGGGCATTTTTATTAATTGCCATTTGTATGATATTCTTATTCCGTTCTTTTCCTATTTTAATGTGTTCTTTAGTGCCCAATATTGTACCCTTACTTATAACGGCAGGCTTAATGGGATGGCTAGGTATTTCTTTAAAACCCTCTACAGTACTGGTATTCAGTGTGGCCCTTGGTATAGCCATTGATGTGACTATTCGTTTCTTAGTGAATTATAAACAGGAACTACCACGTTTAAATAATAATGTGCATACAACACTTATTCAAACTATTAAACATACCGGCATTAGTATTATTTATACCTCTTTAGTGTTGGTGGCAGGTTTTGTTATCTTTTGCTTTAGTGATTTTGGAGGTACCAAGGCATTGGGTTGGCTTACTTCACTCACATTAGTAGTAAGTACATTCACCAATTTAATATTACTACCTGCTTTAATTAAAACATTTATTAAGCAACGTTAAGTTTTATTGTAAAATGGAAGCAAGTGTTTCTTGAAGGGCATCACCTCTTAGGTCTGTGGCAATTACTTTTCCAGTAGGATCTATTAAAACGTTAAATGGAATACCTTCTATTTGATAAGCGCTCACTACAATACTTTCCCATTTTTTAAGATCGCTAATATGTTGCCAATTTAATTTATCTGCTTCGATAGCTTCTAGCCAACTATCTTTATCATCATCTAAAGAAACACCCAATACGGTAAAATTCTTTTTCTTGTATTTTTCATAGGCTGCTACAACATTGGGGTTCTCTCCTCTACAAGGGCCGCACCAGCTAGCCCAAAAATCAACAAGTACATACTTACCTTTTAAGCTGGTTAGTGAAATTATTTTTCCATTGGCATCGGGTAGTGAAATTTCAGGAGCCATGCTTCCAACAGTAATAGCAGTCGTTCTTGCATTAGCTTGTACTTGTGTACTTAATAAATTAGCAAATTGTGCAAGTGGTTCTGCTTTTAATTTTTCTGCAGCAGCCTTTGCTAAAGCTAGTACCTGCGCCGATTCCATGGATCTTAAACTAAGCCCTAGGGTATAGTAAACAAAAGCAGGGCTAGTAGAAGTACTGATAATATTTCCAACTAATTTATTAATATCTTCTATTTTACTAACACGTTGTTTTTGTAACCAAAAAATGGTGCTGTCCTTGCCATTTTGTTTTTGTAAAGCATCTAAATTATAAATAGTTGACATCAAGGAAGAATCCCTTTTTCGGTATTCAATTAAAAAATTAATTAAGGCTTGGCTCGTTGCAGATCCCTTAATAGTATAGGATTGATAATTATTCGCATCTGCATTTATTTGTATATTCTCTTCGTCATTGATAAAAAGTATTTCCATTTCATTTTCAGTAGCAATACGATAAATACCTTCTTGCTTTGCTATAAACTGAAATGAAAATTTACCATCTTCATTTAATGTAATTGAATCCATTGTAATAATTGGCAAGCCACCATAAGGCACTTCTTGTAATAATAATTTTCCTTTAGCAGCATGCTTTATGGTTCCAGCAATGGTATAGTTTTTCTCGTTAGAACTATTTTTACAGCCTGAGATGATAATCATCATAGCCACTAAACAGGCCAATAGGTTTTTAATATTCATTGCTTATTATTTTTGAGTTCAATTATTTTGAGTTCTATTATAGAGGATACTAAATTAAGCCAATTTTTGTTCTAATAAAATAGTCGTCATTTTGGGATCGGCCTTGCCCCTGCTTATTTTCTTCACTTCGCCTACAAATAAACCTAAAAGTCCTTTTTTACCTTTTCTATATGCTGCCACTTTCTCGGGATGATTCGCTAAAACCTCCTCAATCCATTTTTCTATTTCGTCTGAAGACCCTGTTTGTAATAAATTATTTGTGGTGGCATAGTCCTTGGGAGAGCCTGGGTTAGCCATCATTTCTTTCAATACTCTAGTGCTTGCTACTGAAAAACTTAATTGATTTGTTTCTACTAAATCCACTAACTCTACTAAATAGGGTATTAGGCTACTGAGCCTCTGAAAGCTAAGACTGCCCTCATTGATGGCAGCTCTAATGGGGCCAATCATCCAATTAGCAATCGCTTTATAATGCTTGCTTGCAGCTGCCCACTCCATATAAAAATCGGCTTCTTGTTTATCTTCTACTAATTGATCAATGGCATAGTCCGATAAATCATATTGTGTTTTCCATTGCTTTTTTAAAGTAGCGGGTAGGGTAGGTAATTCTTTTTGAATACTTTCAATAAAAGTATCTGTTAAATGGAAGGGTGCTAAATCTGGATCGGGAAAATACCTGTAATCATTGGCATCTTCTTTATCTCGAATAGAAAAGGTAGTATCATTGTTGGCATCAAAACTTCTTGTTTGCTGAATGATGGTGCCACCTGTTTCTGTTATTTCTATAAGACGATCAATTTCAAATTCAATGGCCTTTTTAATATTTCGAATAGAATTTAAATTTTTCACTTCTACTCTAGTGCCTAATGTAGTGACCCCTTTTAAACGAATAGAAATATTCGCATCGCATCTTAAACTTCCTTCTTCCATATTGCCATCGCAAATTCCTATCCAGCGAACTAGCTTTCTTACTTCTGTTACAAATAAAAAGGCTTCTTCTGCAGAATGAATGCAAGGTTCGGTGACCATTTCAATTAAAGGAGTACCTGCTCGGTTTAAATCGATAAGGGTATCAGTTGCAGAAATATCATGGATGCTTTTGCCAGCATCCTCTTCTAAATGAATTCTATTGAGTTGTACTATTTTTTCTCCTTCAGGTAATTGCATGCTAATGGTGCCGCCTTCGCAAATAGGAGTGGTATGTTGTGATACTTGATAACCTTTAGGTAAATCGGGGTAAAAATAATTTTTACGCGCAAAATAATTATCCTTTGCAATCTTGGATCCGCAGGCCAGTCCAATTCGAATAGCATATTCAATGGCCTTGGCATTGGTCTTGGGTAAGGTACCGGGATGCCCCATGGTGATAGGGCTAATATGTGTATTGGGCTCCGCTCCAAAGGAAGCAGCATCTCCACAGAACAGTTTGCTTTTGGTTGCTAATTGAGCATGAATTTCTAATCCTATAACCACCTCATATTTTTGTCCGATTGCCATTAGGCAAAAGTACTAATTTAAAAGGCTATAAATTGGCTGTTTTTAGTTTTTTAGGAAGCTTTACTAGAATGGTTTTTAGCTCTTTATTTCTTTTTACTTGAAAGGTAAAACTAGTTCCTTCTTTAGCATCTTTAATAATGGGCTTTAAGGCGTCTACTTCTTTAATTTTTTGATCATTCACTTGTACTATAATATCATTTTCTAATAAACCGCTTTTAGCAGCAGGTGAATTTTCAGCTACGTTGGTAATTTTAACGCCATCCGCTGTTTCAGTGTCTTCAATACTAATGCCCAACTTTGGTTTATTCTCAAAGCCAGGTATAGTTATACCTTCCATGCCTGGAAAATTAGGTATAGCAAAACTAAAACCTCTTGGACTAGGTTGTAATTTTCTAGTATTGGGATCAAAATATTGTTTAGGTGTAAGATCAAAACTAGGTCCGCCTTGTCCCTCAGGGCTGTTAAAATTATAATACTGCATGGTATTTTTATTCTTCGCTAAACTTACTACTTGGGTACTCGCTTTTCCGTTTCTGATATAACTAATAGTTACTTTATCTTCTGGTTTTGATTTTCCAATGGCATCGTATAAAGTAGCGGGGCCATCAATTTTTATATCATTTACTTTAGTAATAATATCGCCTTCTTTTAGTCCTGCCTTCGCTGCAGGGCTTTCATCACTTACTTGATTCACTTTAGCACCTTGTTCTGTTTCTTCAGTAACAACCCCTAAAAAAGCTTCATTCGTTTTTGTTTGATTAGGAACAATGATATCAAAATCATCTTCCCCATTTTCATTAATAATTATATCACCATCTAATTGCAGGCCTTTACCTAAGTCAAGACTATTAAGGGGTTTGCCTTCTACTATTATTCTTGGCTGCTTAGTTTCTAAATTACCAAGACCATTTAAGTTCTTGTCTAATTTTTTTAAAATAATACGTTTATTACCTTTTCCTTCTATTTGTAAGCGAGGATCATTCTCGTCCACTTCTTTTCCATTAATGGTTACTTTGTTACCGTCCACTACCACCGTCATATTTACATCTACATCTGTTTTTACTTTTGTATTTTTATCTCCGTCAATGGTGACAGTTACTTTAGTAGAATCTTTGGATGAATTTTTTGCCCCCTCTTTTTTTGTATTCTTTTTACTAACAATCTCTATCACGCCATCAGCAGCTTTCTCACCATATTTTTTTATAGCCATAGCGCCTTTAAATACACTTACGCTTTCGATATCAGTAGGTGCAATATCACTAATACTTGTTACAATTTTACCATCTACTACATATAAAGGAGTTTTGCCATCTTTGCCAATGATTACTGCAGGCGCATTTTCTTTAGGATTTTTCTTCGTGATGATAACTTCACCCGTTTGTGCCATTGCAAAATGAAACGAAAAGCTTACCAATAATAAAGAGACTAGTATTTTTTTCATGGTCGTTAATTGAATGATTCTTTAATTATATAATTAGAGTATTAATATTGAATTTCAAAAATAGGGAAAATTATTAACTACGAAACTATTCGCAAATATTATTTTGTTAAAGTGGTATTTAATTGAAAATCAACGAATTAATGAAAACTACAAGCTTTGTTTTACCACTTCAATGACTTTATTAAGTTGACTTGCATCTTGACCACCTGCAGTAGCCAAGGTTTTTTGTCCACCACCACCACCTTTAATAAGGGGTGCAATTTTCTCCTTAATCATTTGAGTAGCTGGTAGTGTAGCACTTAGTGATTCACTAATGGAAAGTGCAACAGAAGCTTTTCCTTCAATAGTAGCTACTAAAATAATACAATGATTATTTTGAGTAAGTCCCAAGGCTACTGCTAATTTTTTTAAATTATCGGCGCTTGACAATGCTATTTCCTTACCTAAAAATGCAGTTCCATTAATGGTTTCAAATTGACTGCTATATTGAGTGGTTAATTCATTGACAAGTAATGCTTCTTTACTTTCTAATTTTTTAGAGAGTTCTTTTTGACTTGATTGCAAAGAAGCAATCGTATCATTTAAAACAGATACAGAAGAATTTTCATTCCACTCGGGTGCTTTGAATGGAGCAGTTGTTTTTAGGGCAAGTAATGCACAAGCTTCAGTTAGTTGTACAATTTGTTTATGTAATTTTTCATTTACTTCTGTAATATGTTTTGCAGCTGCCTCTCCAACCACTGCCTCAATTCTTCTAACACCAGCAGCAACAGATGCTTCTGCTTTTAAAATAAAGGCCCCTATTTCTCCAGTATGTCCCACATGTGTACCGCCGCATAATTCAATAGAGTAAGCTGGGTCCATGACTACCACACGTACTTTATCTCCATACTTTTCTCCAAATAAAGCCATCGCACCTAAACCAATCGCTTCTTCTTTATTCATTTCCTTTATAACTACAGGAATATTTTCTTTGATTTTAGCATTCACCATTGTTTCTACTTTGCTAATTTCTTCAGCAGTCATTTTAGCGAAATGAGAAAAGTCAAATCTTAGTTGTTCTGTATTGACTAAACTTCCTTTTTGTGCCACATGCTTGCCTAGTATATTTCTTAAAGCAGCATGTAATAAATGTGTTGCTGAATGGTGAAGCGTGGTTGCTTTTCTGGCACTACTATTCACATTTGCTTTAACGCTATTAGAAATAGTATTGGGTAAGCTATCTGTGAAATGTATAAATAAATTATTTTCTTTTTTAGTATCTGTTACTGCAATGCTAGTACCATCTTCAAATTGCAAACTACCTATATCACCCACTTGTCCACCGCTCTCTGCATAAAAAGGCGTTTCAGATAAAACCCATTGGTAGGCTTCCTTACCTTTGGCTTTTACATTTCTGTATTTAATAATACTAGCAGTAGCATCCATTTTTGTATAACCCACGAAATTAGTTTCCTTATCGGGGTTTACTTGTATCCAATCTCCTGTATCAATAGCAGTAGCGGCACGGCTTCTGTTTTTTTGTTGCTGCATTTCTTTTTCAAATCCAGGTTCATCAACTTGCAATTCATTTTCTGATGCAATTAATCTGGTTAAATCAACAGGAAATCCGAAGGTGTCAAATAATTCAAAAACTAATTTTCCTTCAATGGTTGAATTTTTTGGATGCGAACCTATAATATCATCCATACGCTTCAATCCCTTTTCTAAAGTGCGTAAAAAACCTTCCTCTTCTTCTTTCACTACTTTAGTTACAAATTCAAGTTGTCCTGTTAATTCAGGAAATACATTTTCAAATTGTTTTGCCAATGAAGGCATTAATTGATGTAGTAATGGGTGTTTATAGTCCAAGTAAGAATAATAATACCTTACTGCTCTTCTTAAAATACGACGAATGACATAACCAGCGCCAGTATTGGCAGGTAGTTGACCATCGGCAATGGTAAAGGCAATGGCACGAATATGATCGGCAATAACTCTAAAGGCAACAGCTTCTTTAGTATCGCTATAATCGTATTTTTTATGGGTGATTTTTTCAACCACTTCAATAGTGCCCGTGAAAACATCGGTATCGTAGTTGCTTTTTTTATTTTGAATGACACGCACTAGTCTTTCAAAACCCATACCGGTATCGACATGTTTATTTGGAAGTGGCTCTAGGCTGCCATCTTTTTTTCTATTGTATTGAATAAATACATTGTTCCAAATTTCAATCACTTGAGGATGGTCTTTGTTCACTAAATCACGACCCGGTATTTTAGCAATCTCTTCTTCGGATCTCATGTCGACATGTATTTCACTACATGGGCCACAAGGCCCGGTGTCACCCATCTCCCAGAAATTATCTTTTTTATTGCCGTAAACTATTTTATCCTCAGCTACCCATTTTTTCCAATGCATTAATGCTACGCTGGAAGCAGGTAGGTTTTCTGAAGTGTCTCCTTCAAAAACACTTACATATAATCTTGCAGGATCAATGCCATATACTTTTGTTAATAATTCCCAACTCCACTCAATGGCTTCTCCTTTAAAATAATCGCCAAAGCTCCAGTTGCCCAACATTTCAAACATGGTATGGTGATAGGTATCCACACCTACTTCTTCTAAGTCGTTATGCTTACCACTTACGCGTAAACATTTCTGTGTATCGGCAATTCTTTTATGGCTAGGTTCTTGGTTGCCTAAAAAAAAGTCTTTGAACTGGTTCATACCTGCATTGGTGAAAAGCAAGGTAGGGTCGTTCTTTACGACAATAGGTGCGGAGGGAACAATAGCATGCCCTTTAGATGCAAAAAAATCTAAAAATTGTTGTCTTATTTCAGGGCTAGTCATCATTAGCTTAATTTTAGGCTGTATTGGTCTTAAAAGCTATATTTGTTATGCTTTTTTAATGTCCTCAA
>Ga0214919_10010911_pt1 | contig 11413 bp, 11 predicted proteins | sample LL1503_MetaG_FD_177994 | JGI IMG/M metagenome (GOLD analysis project Ga0214919, IMG submission 177994) | Freshwater microbial communities from Lake Lanier, Atlanta, Georgia, United States - LL-1503 | ecosystem: Environmental > Aquatic > Freshwater > Lake | place: USA: Georgia | collected...
TGGCTTACGCGGAGCTATATTCACGCCGCTTTCAGATGGGGCTACCTTAATTATCTCTCATGAAAGCTCGCCTCATTTTTATGAACCTCGCGCACCACGTTGGAATGCTCGTGATGTCGGGTTATTGCGAAGCACCCATTCACATTTTGCTCTAATCCTGACAGGTTTTTCACCATCAATGGAAGTTGCTCGATTGCTCGACGTAGGGTGGCTCCGCCTAGTGCAATCACCATCGGTGCATATTGTTTCAGCATCGGAACCAAAGAACGGTGAGTTGATTCCGAGTAAAGGTTTTTCCATCATACGAAATGCTCTGAAAATTGGGCCCGTTTTGTTTCTCGTGCCGAGTAAAGGTTACGGAAATGCAATCCTGTGCTCTAAGTGTCGCAATATCGGATTATGCGACTGCGGGGGACGTTTAACGCGCAATTCTGCAGATGCCCTCCCTGAATGCTCGTTATGTAAAAAGGTTATAGATGATTGGAGATGCTCCTCGTGTGGTGGAGAGAGAATATTTCTGGCATCAAGAGGAATCGACCGCTTTACGGAGGAGATTGGTCGAGCTTTTCCAAATTTTCCCATTATCAAATCCTCTGGAGAGCACATCTTAAGAACAGTAGAGAGAAAGGTTGCGTTAGTTTTGGCAACTCCGGGGGCCGAACCATTTGTTGAGGGTGGTTATAGCGCTGTCGTATTATTGGAAGGTAATCGATTCTTCGGTCATGCAAGCCTGCGTGCGGATGAACGAGCACGCGAACATTATTTCTCCAGCGCATCGTTAGCTAGGGCTGGCGCTGCAATTTACATTTCGATGCAAGCCGTACATCCGATAGTGGCCGCGCTTACCAGGTGGAATCCATTACCAATGGTTCGACGAGAGTTGCAAGAACGCGAAAATCTTGGCTTGCCTCCATATAGAAGGTTTATTCGCCTCGATGTTCCTGGCGACGAAGCCCAGCAGATCTTTGATGGTATTTCGCATGCACAATCTGATAATCGGTTGCCCAAAAATCTCGAATTACGTCCACCGATAATTGGTTCCAAAAATACGGGTTCAATACACCTTTCGGTCCCTTTTGAGGAAGCGTCGGTTGTTACCGCTTTTCTGCAGGAATATCAAAAAAGACGCAATCTTTCTAAGAAGGAGTTGTTGGTAATCCATGTTGATCCATACGAACTCACTTGATTGCTAAGATTAACCCATGCCAATTCAACCTATACGACTATTCGGTGATCCCGTCTTGGTTACACCGACAAGTGAAGTTGTTGACTTTGACAAAGAATTGCGAACGTTAGTTGCTGATTTAACCGAAACGATGCTGGCGGCACCAGGTGCTGGTTTGGCCGCGCCGCAAATCGGTGTTCCCTTGCGCGTATTTGTTTGGGATGTTGATGAAGCCTTGGGACATTTGGTTAATCCAACGTTGCATTTAGGTCGAGAGATTCAAGAAGGTGAAGAAGGTTGTTTGTCTTTCCCGGATATGCGCTATGAAACACCCAGGGCTATGAGTGTGGTTGCCAAAGGGTGGAACATGTATGGAGAACCGATCGAAGTAGAAGGATCTCAACTTTTGGCTCGAGCCTTGCAGCATGAAACTGATCATTTAGATGGAATCTTGTTTATCGATCGATTATCGAATGACGATAGGAAATTGGCAATGAAAGAGATTCGCGAATCGGATTGGTTCGGCACTGCGATTGCGCAGGGAATCACGCCACAGATAAGGGTTTCTCCACATAACGTATTCGAAAAAGGGCTCTAGTGCGCATAGGTGTTGCGGCCACTCCTTCGGTTGCATTGCCAACTCTTGATTGGTTATTAGATAGTCAATACGACCTTGTGCATGTAGTTTCAACTCCAGATCAACCAGCAGGTAGGGGTAGAGCACTTAACTCTTCTCCCGTGAGTACGTGGTCGAAGGCTCATGGGGTTCCTTTAACAACCACTCGCGAACTAGAGGTGTTGGAAGAGTGTTTCCGTAGTGTTGATATTGTTCTTGTTATTGGTTTTGGGGTAATTTTTTCGGAACAAATCCTTAACGCACCAAAGTTTGGGTGTATCAACTTACATTTTTCCCTACTTCCACAGTGGCGAGGTGCCGCTCCCGTGCAACATGCATTGATGCAGGGTCAAAACGCTTTGGGTGTAACAGTGTTTAGACTCGAAAGCGGCGTAGATACCGGTCCCGTGTTCTCATCAAATTCGTTGGAAGTTTCATCTGATGCTACGTACGGCGAAGTTCTTGAACAGATGTCGGAATTAGGAGTGAGCGCAGTTAAACGAGCCCTAGAGAAAGTAGTCGCCGGCGAATCGCCTGTACCTCAATCTGGTGACGGTATTTCTCTAGCGCCAAAGATTTCACGGCAAGGTGCCAAAATTGATTGGACGAAGTCCGCTAGAGATATACATAACAAAGTACGGGGCCTTAATCCTGAACCAGGTGCGTGGACAACGTGGCGCGATGAGCCATTGCAGATTCGTAGAACTCAGGTGGAGAAATCGACATCGCTATTACAAGCAGGGGAGATCGCACTTGTTAATGGAGTCTTGTTAGCAGGGTGTGGTGACAATGAGGTGTTGCAAATATCCACGCTCATTCCATCTGGCCGACGTGAGATGCCTGCCAAAGATTGGGCTAACGGTGCTCGACTTCAGCAAGGTGCAACTTTTGTCTAATACTCCGCCAAAGATTGTTAAATCAGGTGCCAAATCCTTCAGATCCCCGCGTCCAGATCCTTCAAGACTCTTAGCATTTGAAGTTCTTTCCGAAGTTAATCAGCGAGGTGGATTTGCCAATTTGTTATTGCCCAGGGCTTTGCAAGAGAGCGATTTAGAATCGCGAGATAAGGGCTTTGTCACAGAACTGGTATATGGAACTCTGCGAATGCAGGGTTTACATGATTGGATCATCGAACAAGTTATCGATCGAGATTTTAGTGAGGTAGATGCAGGCATTGTCGATGTCTTGAGATTGGGCATTCATCAGTTCTTTCATATGCGGGTGCCAGTGCATGCGGGTGTCTCAGCTACAGTGGAGTTGGCCCGCAAAGTATTGGGAGAATCCAAAGCAACGTACGTGAATGCATCTCTTCGTAAGATCAGTGCCAGAGAATTGACGCACTGGATCGAGCCTCTTTCATCGATGGATGATTTGGTTGCTCGTTACGCCATTGAACATTCGCACCCAGAATGGATTGTTTCTTCCTATTTTGATCTACTGAAAGAAAGTGATGAAGTTGTGTCGGCGCTACGAGCAAATAATGTGCCCGCATCACCCACTCTGGTTGCTTGGCCGGGTAGGTCCACGCAAGAGGATCTTCTTGCATATGGAGGAACTGCGACCAAATATTCAGCTTACGGTGCAACCGCACAGAGCATCCCATCAGAAATAGATTTGATTCGTAACAGATTGGCAGGGGTGCAGGATGAGGGATCGCAAATAGTTGCGACTATTTTTGCCAAAGCCGCTTCTCGACAATCAAAATGGTTGGATCTTTGTGCCGGACCGGGAGGAAAGGCTGCCCTCCTATCTAGTATTGCCTCGCAGGAACAGAAATCATTTACTGCTAACGAAGTATCCTCGGCCCGTGCCAAGCTTGTGGAGCAAGTGGTTGTAGGCACTCAAGTGTGGGTCGGTGATGGTCGCGAAATTCACGAGCGCGGCGAAAATTTCAACGCTGTAATTGCTGATGTTCCTTGCACGGGAATCGGAGCGTTGCGCAGGCGGCCAGAAGTTCGTTGGCGTAGAACCCCAGGTGATTTAGCCAATTTAATAACATTGCAACGGGAATTATTGGATTCTGCAATTACGGTTACGGAACCAAAGGGATTGATTGCATATGTCACGTGTTCGCCACATCTGGCCGAAACCAAACTCCAAGTAAGGGATGCCCTCGAACGACATAGGAATATTCGTCAGATCCCAATCGGTAGTTTTCTGCCTAGCGGCCTGGAAGATGCCAGGGCAGGGGAGAGCATGCAACTGTGGACACATAAACACGGAACAGATTCAATGTTCATGGCGCTTTTTGAACGCGTTTCCTAGAATCGAATGGGTACTGTTCTGTCATGATTCGTGAAATTCGAATGACGCCTAGCATCCTCAATGCTGATTTTTCCAATTTGGAATCTGAAATTAAGGTAATTTCTCAGGTATCTGATTTCGTCCATTTGGATGTTATGGATAATATTTTTGTTCCGAATTTCACATTTGATTTCGAATCGGCCCAAAAAATTATTGCGGCCAGCGCCCTACCCGTCGATGCACACCTGATGGTTGCTGATTGCGATCAAATGGGTCCACAGTATGCTGATATTGGTTGTGCGAGTGTCACTATTCACGCTGAAGCAAGCCAGGATATTTCAGGAACTCTTAAAACCATTCGCAACGCGGGAGTTCGCGCGGGGTTAGGAATCAAACCCAACACTGCGGTAGAACTTTACGCAGATATTGTTGATTTAGTAGATATGTTTTTAATCATGACAGTTGAGCCTGGTTTTGGTGGACAATCATTTATGGATGCGATGCTTCCCAAGATTAGGCGAACTCGCGAGATTATTGGTGACCGACCTATCTGGTTGCAAGTAGACGGTGGAATATCCATTGAAACCATTGAACGGGCTACGCAGGCTGGTGCTGATACTTTTGTAGCGGGTAGTGCTGTGTTTAAGGCCGAAGATCCAGCTGTGATGGTTTCTACATTGCGCGCATTGGCACAGAACGTGGCAGACTAATCCTTGAAGTTCCGGGGGTCGGTGTAAATCCGAACCGGCGGTTAAAGTCCGCGACCCGACCATCGCCAGTGGTCGGTTGACTTGGTGTAATTCCAAGACCGACAGTTAAAGTCTGGATAAAGGGACATCAATTGTGTTGTGCTACCTGCCTGCGCGTTGAATGTAAGTACCCCCTCTATTCATTGGAGGAGATATGTCAGTATTAAATTGGTTGTTCGAAGCCGAAATTCATATAGGTTCTAAAGCGATTCTGTGGCGTGAAGTAATCGGAAACGCCTTCGGTTTGGCAGGTGCCATATACGGGATGCGTCGAAAAGTTTGGACATGGCCTGTTGGAATGGCCGGCAACATTTTGCTTTTCACTGTGTTTTTAGGTGCGGTGTTCAATACCCCACAAGACAAGAATCTTTATGGACAAGCTGGTAGACAAGTATTCCTTATTATCCTCAGCATCTACGGTTGGGCTACCTGGCGAAACAATCGCAAACACAATTCCAATACATCTGTCACGCCTCGATGGACTACACGCGGTGAGAAATTACGAATTCTTCCGGTTGTTTTCGTTTTCTATGTTATTTCTTATCTGCTCTTGCGATCACTTGGTTCTTGGGCCCCGATACCTGATGCATGGATTTTCACGGGCACGGTTTTGGCAACGTATGGCATGAGCAAAGGTTTTGTAGAATTTTGGCTTGTCTGGATCGCTGTTGATGCCGTAGGTGTTCCTTTGCTGATTAAGGGCGGTTACTACCCATCTGCGACTCTTTATGGGATTTACGGAGCATTTGTTATATGGGGATTTGTGTCCTGGTTATCAATTGCATCCCGCGAGAGAGCAACGTCGGGTAAACTAGGAGCGTGAAAACATTTGATGAGTTATGGGTAGAACTTCAAAAGATTGCGAAAGATCGTCCATCAGACTCATCAACTGTTCACGCTTTAGATGCCGGAATTCATCAGATCGGTAAGAAGATTATCGAAGAGGCGGGCGAAGTTTGGTTAGCTGCCGAACATGAAAGCAACGAAGCGCTAGCCGAAGAAATGAGCCAACTTCTCTATCATCTACAAACGATGATGATCGCTCGTGGAATTACTCCCTCTGATGTCTATCGCTACTTGTAGCTGAAACTAGGTACCCAACGTGTTGAGAATCGCTGTTCCCAATAAGGGATCTCTGTCAGATAGTTCAGCTGAAATTCTCAGAGAAGCCGGATATAGGCAACGCACGGACTCCCGAGATCTCATTCTTTTAGATCAAGAAAATGGCGTGGAATTCTATTATTTACGCCCGCGCGATATTGCGGTTTATGTTGGATCTGGTGAATTAGAAGCGGGAATCACTGGTAGAGATCTCATGATTGATTCTGGCGCAGAGGCTTCAGAAGTATTGTCCCTAAATTTTGGTGCTTCCACATTTCGCTTTGCGGGACCGATTAATCAAAAACTTACTCTAAAAGATATTCAAGGCTTGCGCATTGCAACTGCTTATCCGGGTTTGGTTTCACAGCATCTTTCCGAATTGGGTATTCAAGCCACGGTCGTGCGTTTAGATGGAGCAGTGGAAAGTAGTATCCGACTAGGAGTTGCTGATGTAATTGCTGACGTTGTTAGTACTGGTAATACTTTACGACAAGCCGGTTTAGAAGTGTTTGCTGATCCAATACTTACCAGTGAAGCGGTAGTTATCTCTCGAAAAGGCGGAACGATTCCGGCAGGTTTAGAAATTCTTATTCGTCGTTTACAGGGCGTAGTGACAGCGCGCCAGTACGTATTGTTAGATTATGACGTTCCAAAAGACCAAGTGGAGCGAGCTTGCGCGATCACGCCAGGTTTGGAATCTCCCACAATTTCGCCGTTGCAGAAACCGGATTGGATGGCTGTGCGAGCTATGGTTTTACGAAGTGAAACAAATCGTTTGATGGATGAATTGTGGGCCCTTGGGGCTCGCGGAATTCTCGTTACAGATATCCACGCTTGCAGACTTTAGCGGTCGGCTTCTTCTACATCCTCACGAGAAATACCCATGAGATAGAGAACTGAATCTAAATACGGTTGAGAAACTGCACTATCGGCCGCAGCGCGTACTGCTGGTTTTGCATTGAACGCAATACCCAAGCCCGCAGCAGCAATCATGTCAAGATCATTAGCGCCATCACCGATTGCAATTGTTTGCTCAATTCCAACTCCGACGGCTGAAGCGAAATCTACGAGTGTTTGTGCTTTCGCTGCTCGATCAATGATCGGACCGCGAAGACCGCCGGTGATGATGCCCTGGGATGTTTCTAGACTATTTGCTCGATAAAGTTCAATACCTAAATCTTGTAATAGCGGTTCGATGACTTCTATGAAACCGCCCGAAACTACTGCAACCGTGTGCCCCAGGCGAGTGAGGGTGCGAATCAGGGTGCGTGCACCGGGGGTGAGAGTAATTTCTGCGCGAACTTCCGCGATTGCCGACTCTGGCAAACCTTTGAGAAGTGCAACGCGATCTCGTAGCGATTGTTCGAAATCAATGTCTCCGCGCATTGCTGCTTCAGTAATTTTTACAACCTGTTCGCCAACTCCAGCCTTCTTCGCCAAAAGTTCAATGACTTCTTGGGCAATTAAGGTGGAGTCAACATCCATGAGAATAAGTTTCTTTGCCCAGCGCATCAAACCACCAGGTTGAACTGCGATATCAATATTTTCTGAAACAGAAACTTGAGCTAGTGATGTCCGTACGTTTTGCTGAGATGCGCCAGAAACGACAAACTCAACAGCAGTTACTGGGTAAGAGGCGTTGCGAAAGATACGCTCAATATTGGCGTTTTGCGTGGCCAAAGTTTTCGCAATCATCGCGATAGCGGAGGGTTTCAATGGATTACCCAAAACGATGACATGTAGTAAGCCAGTTTTAGCCGCAATAGAGTGGATTGACGATTGAGAAAATGCCACTGCTATATCAACGTTAAGCGTCGTAGCGCACAGAGCTAAGTCTTGTTCAACGGCCTTGGCATGCGATTTATCGAGGGCAATGAGTGCAGTGAGGATAACTCGATCGCGTATAACTACTTGTTCAATGTCTAAAACAGTTATTGCAAAAGGGGAGAGGGTTTCAAATAAAGCTTGGGTGATGCCCGGGGTATCTATTCCTGAAAGAAGTATGAGGCCGGTGAAAGCATCATTTTGTATCGGATTATCCTTGGGCATTGGGGCAGATTATCGTGAAATACGTTACCTAGGTGCGGAATTTCCTGAATTCACGGCTTAATGGCGATATCTTTCGTTCTCTATGGGAAATCAAGTCGTTCTATCACTCGAGGAAGTAACTGTTCGCAGAGGCGAACGAACAATCCTCGGGCCACTCTCTTTACGTATTGTTGAAGGGGAGAGATGGGTAGTTCTTGGCCCTAACGGTGCCGGTAAATCAACTCTACTTTCGTTGTTATCTGCATTGAACTTTCCCACTACCGGTACGGTAGAAATTTTGGGAGAGCAGATGGGTAAAGTAGATGTTTTTGAATTACGCACTCGTATTGGTTTATGTAGCGCAATTTTGGCAGAAAATATCCCGGCCGATGAATGTGTGCGAGATGTGGTGCTCACAGCCGCCTACGCAATAGTTGGTCGGTGGCGCGAAGAATATGATTTATGGGATGAATCTCGCGCGATAGCGTTGCTGACAACGTTTGGTGTACGAGATTTAGGTGATCGCCTCTTTGGGACGTTGAGTGAAGGTGAGCGCAAACGTGTTCAAATATGTCGAGCTTTGATGGCTGATCCCGAACTGGTGCTTTTGGATGAACCTGCCGCCGGTTTGGATCTCGGAGGTAGGGAAGATCTACTCAAAAGATTTTCTGCATTTTCACAAGATGAACGAGCGCCAGTTTCTATCTTGGTAACCCATCACATAGAAGAAATACCTGAAGGAACCACGCATGCGTTGTTGCTTAAAGATGGTCGAAACGCTGTTTCTGGTCCTGTAGACCAAGTGATTACAAGTGAGCATGTCAGCGCTGTTTTTGGTTTACCGATAGTTGTAGCAAAAGAAGGATCGCGCTTTTTCGCAAGGGCTGGATGATGTTTTTCGGGTCTATGCATCCGGATTGGCAGATTTTGCTGCCTCATTGCGAACCACTTCTTAATAAGATTGAACTGGCATTGGAAAATAGGGAATTTGTGCCGTCCAAAGAAACTGTCATGCGCGCATTTCTTTGTCCGCCTCGAGATATAAAGGTGGCTATTTTCGGACAGGATCCCTATCCAGGCCACGGTGATGCCACTGGATTGGCTTTTTCGATTCCGCGCCTTAAGAAAAAGATTCCTGCTTCTTTACGAAATATCTATACCGAACTACATAGCGATTTAGATATACCACCAGCCTCACATGGTGATTTAACGGCATGGGTAGATCAAGGAGTGGCATTGGTTAATCGCTCACTCACATTTACTCAAGGTTTCCCATCGATATCTTTATGGGAAGAATTTACAAATGAAGTCGCCCGTGTCTTAGGTTCATCACAGATTATTGGTGTTTTTTGGGGCAAAGATGCGCAACAGTTGTCACATTATTTTCCAAAGGATCAAAGAATTATATCTGCTCATCCCAGCCCGCTTTCAGCATACCGGGGTTTCTTTGGTTCTAAACCATTTAGTCGGATCAATCAACTATTAGAAATCAATGGACGTGAAATTGTTGATTGGCGCATTACATAGAAATGGGCCCCGATTTGCATCAGGGCCCATTTCAATTGAGAGAGCGTGTAACTAGCCTAACCACGCATTGATCGGTGAGGAAAGGAAGTACACGATGAATAGAGCTGAAACCAGGAGCAGTAGAGGATGAAGTTCTTTTCTGCGACCTTGAATCATTCTAATCACCACGTGCGAAACGAATCCTGCTCCGATTCCAACCGAGATGCTGTAAGTAAAAGGCATCAAAATGATGGTAAGAAAAGCTGGAATTGCAATTCCGAAATCTTCCCAATCAATAGATTTGATCTGTGTCATCATCAAGAAACCAACGATAACGAGAGCGGGGGTTGCGGCTTCGTATGGAATAACTGCAACTAGCGGAGCTAAGAATGTTGTAAGCAGAAAACAAATTCCTGTTACGACGGATGCTAAGCCTGTGCGAGCGCCTTCTCCGACACCTGATGCAGATTCGATATAGGAAGTGTTGGAAGAGATACCAGATGCTCCTCCTGCCGCTGCAGCTATGGAGTCAACAAACAAGATTTTGTTTGCGTTAGGTACATTTCCTTCACGGTCTACTAAACCGGCTTCATGGCCAATGGCAGTCATTGTGCCCATTGTGTCGAAGAAGTCGGCGAGCAAAAGTGTGAAAACTAGCAAGATGGCGGATACTGCAGTGATTCTGCTAAATGAACCAAAGAGGTTGAAATGTCCAAGCAAACCAAAATCTGGCGTAGCTATAACATCACTTGGGAACGCAGGAACGTTAAGTCCCCATCCTTTTGGATTCACCTTGTCGGGTGCAATGAAATTTGGACCGACTTTGAACGCAGATTCAATCGCAATTGCCGCGACAGTTGCCAAGCCGATACCAATAAGTAGCGCTCCCTTGATTTTCTTAACCATCAAGCCAATCATGAGAAATAGGCCAAAAGCGAAAACAATAATTGGCCAACCCACAAGAGTGCCGTTGTCACCCAGAGTTACAGGAACAGGACCCGAACCAGTACGACGAACGAATCCCGCATCTACAAGTCCGATCAAAGCAATGAAGAGACCAATACCAACCGATATTGCAATTTTGAGTTGAGTTGGTACAGCGCGAAAGACTGCAGTTCTAAATCCGGTAAGAACGAGAACTGTAATAATCAAACCTTCTAGGACTACGAGCCCCATTGCATCGGCCCAAGACATTTTCGAAGCTATACCCACGGCTACGAATGTGTTGAGTCCTAATCCGGTAGCAAGTGCCAATGGAAAGTTTGCAACAAATCCCATGAGGATTGTTAACACGCCAGCGATTAGCGCAGTGGCTGCTGCAATCAAAGCAAGGTTTGGTGCATCTCCGCCGCCTAGGAACTTGCCATCAGCATCTTTTGTAAGTCCGATGATGAGTGGGTTAAGCGCCACGATGTAAGCCATAGTGAAGAATGTGACTATTCCGCCACGAACTTCTCGGCCAACTGTAGAGCCACGTTGCGATATTTTGAAATACGAATCGAGCATGGTTTTCCCCTTACTGTTTTGGTATCGGGGGTGTTTGCGACCCCGTGTGAATTCACGGCCCACAAGCCGGAGGAAGATGTCTGAAGGCTAATACGTTGTATTAGTTACCGAGCGGTAAGTCTGGCCAAGACACCACAGGAAATTGCCACCGATTGCCCTACGAAAAGAGCGAAAAGAATTGTTCCAAGGCCCGCATTTCCGCCCAGCAATATTCCGATCAGCACTACACACGCCTCAATTCCAAGTCTGACTCGACCCACGCGCACTTTGGTGCGGTGATGCAAGGCTGTCATCAGGCCGTCTCTTGGGCCAGGACCTAAGCCACAACTGATGTAGAGAGCTGTGGCGATACCGACCAGGGCGATACCGCAAAAAGCAACAACAACACCATTCACCATGGATTCTTGTAGAGGAAAATGATCCACGCCAAGTTGCAGAGTAAGCGGTATCACGATTGCGTTCGCGAGTGTTCCAAATCCAAGTTTCTCTTGCAATGGA
>Ga0214919_10010912_pt1 | contig 11412 bp, 10 predicted proteins | sample LL1503_MetaG_FD_177994 | JGI IMG/M metagenome (GOLD analysis project Ga0214919, IMG submission 177994) | Freshwater microbial communities from Lake Lanier, Atlanta, Georgia, United States - LL-1503 | ecosystem: Environmental > Aquatic > Freshwater > Lake | place: USA: Georgia | collected...
AGGCTACAATATAGCAATCATGAGTTTATTGAAATGATTATAAAAGAGTTTCAGTTTAAAGATACAAGTTTATTTGATTACTTGAAAGAATATAAAATCAAAATGTTGCCAAATGTTGCAAAACAGTTTTTTAGTAAATTAGCTACCCAAATTATTGATAATGTTATGGTTCCATATAATGGTTCAAATGTTAGAATCATTATTCGAAGTCATGGCGCATCTAATGGACCCGGAGAAATTGTTATAGATTTTCCATTCAATAAACTGTGTTATTTTGTAGAAAAAGGCAAACAACTTGGCGAATCTTGTATAGTATCTAGAAGAACAGAAGAACTTATCTGTGCTGGAAATTTTGACCCAAATTTAGTTTGTACCGAATCCACAAATGGTAAAATCATTGTGGAAGACCAATCGCTTGATTTTAATTCAGGTGGTGTACACGATGTGGAACAAAATCAGTTTTTAGGCATTTACATTTGTAAAGAAGGAATTGTATCTAGAGCAAATGTAAGTATAAATACTTCACGTTCATATACGCAATTAAATATTGTTGAAATTTGTAAAAAGATATGTGATACCGAAGAGATTGAATATAGTAAAGTTGATGTTTTGATATTTGCGTGTAGAGGATATGCCCAAAATGAGTCGGATATTCAAGTTATAAAACCAGTTGTTGTAACAAAAATGCCTTAGTTTGTTGATTCACCTACTTCAATCTCTTCTTCCGAAATGTAAAAGTCAATTTTGTCATCTTTCAATTGACCCATATCCGAGAGAACAGTGATTCTCTCTTCATACAGTGTCTTATTGACCTCCATCGTATAGGACTGCAGTTTTAGAACCACGTCTTTCAATTCAGCGAGTTCTTGCGCCAACATGGAAAATTTGGAGTCAAACTCGTCGGCTAACTGGTTGACAGCATCTTCGGATGCGGATGCGGATGCAGAGGCTGAAGATTCAGCAGATACACTACTGGTTTTAGTTCCATTACTCTGGTTTTCCTTCATAAATGTTTCTAAAGTAACCAATCTTTTGTCCACGAGAGAAATCACCTGGGGCAAAGTTAATCCCCCTTTAGGGGCTTGAGGTAAATTATTATTAGTTTGTGCAAGGGCAACATTGTCTTGTAAAGTTGCACCTCCGGCACGTCTTTTTCTTGCGGCGGCATTTGCTTGACTCATTTATATTTTGATAAATGAAATATAAAATGCATTTTTAACGCGATAAAGGAACTCGTCGTATTCAGCGTGCTTCGCACGTTTACGCCTTATAATCCCATACTAAAAAGGGAAGGTTCAAAAGGAAACCGTAGGTTTCCTTTATAAATATAAACCAAAAATATATTAAAATAATAATTATATTAAATATAATAAATCAATGACAGCGGAATCGGATGATATCATGAACAAAATCAATTCATTAAAAAATGACTATTATTCGGAAAACAAAAAAAATCTCCTTTTCAAGAATGGCCAAAAATTCGATTGCGCGAATACCATTGTGCAAAATATGAACAAAGCAGATTTGTTCAATTGTATTATTCAGATTGAAGAAAACAATTTGGTGTTTAATTACACAACGTTCAAGACCATTATGCATCCGGGCATTTACGCCGATTTGGCTCACTACATTTTTCTTATGAATGAACAAATATTAGTAAATTATGCCACGTATAATGTTCTGGTTGATATAAAGGGATTAACGATGACGGGTGTAGAGAGATATAAAGATTTTATAACCGTAGTATCTCTGGAAGGGCAGAAAGCTAAAAAAAACTTTTTGCAAAAGTTGGGAAAAGTTCATATTATAAATCCGCCATTCATGGTTGCTAATATTAGTAAAATAATATTGCCATTGCTTGATACAGTCATTAAAGAACGGATCGTCATTATGTAAGGGAACTCGTCGTTCCCTTATGAACCCATACTAATAATAATTTTAAGGAGAAAAACACAATAGTGGTTAAGGTAGCGCTTTGTTCCATTATGAACCCATACTAATAATATTTTTAAGGGAAGGGGTCATAAGGGAACCTTGGTTCACTTATTCTACTGTAACCACTTTCGCCAAGTTCTTCGGCTTATCTGGATTAATCCCCTTTTGCACCGACAAGTAATAAGCCAGCATCTGAATTGGCACAAGTCCCAGCAACGAAGAATACGACAAGTTCGCAGAGACACAAATATCATTATTATCTGGATTGGTGGAAATAATGAATACCGGCGAACCCCGTGACTTCACTTCTTCCACGCAATTATGAATCTTTGCTTCATATTTGCCATCCAAATTCAAAATAATGACTGGAAACGTTTCATCTAGTAAAGCAAAAGGTCCATGTTTCAACGAACTCGCCGAGTATCCTTCTGCGTGTATGTACGAAATCTCCTTCACCTTGAGAGAACCTTCTCTCGCAATGCATTCGTCGCTTCCCTTACCCAAAATAAAAAGATTTTTTGTATCCATTAGTTTTGGAATAATGGTCTTTATAACCGGTTCAACATTTTCAATTGTGTTTTTGAAATCGTTGGATAAATTCTGCAGATCACTGATTGTTCGAATTCTCAAATGTTCATTGACCCCGTGCAATTGAGAGAACCATATTGACATCAACGACAAACACACTACTTGGCTTGTGAATGCTTTGGTAGACGCCACGCCCACTTCTTTCCCCGCATTGCAATAAACCCCGCAATCCACTTCTCTCGCAATAAGTGAATCAACAACATTGATAACGCCAATAGTGACAGCGTCGCCTTGGTGCGCTATCTCAATAGACCGATGCAAATCTTTGGTCTCTCCCGATTGGGAAACAAGGATGACTGCCGTTTTGCCGAGTCGGGGAATGTCATTACTGGAAAACTCGGCGCCGTCAAATACCTGGACCGTGTTCATGTTTGTCAATCGTTTGAAAAAATGCATCCCGTAGAGACCAGCGAAAAAAGAGGTACCACAACCCAATATAATGATATTGCAAACATCTTTAAGAATATTAATATGCTGGTCTAGCCCGCCCAATTTAACTCGGTTTGGTCCGTCAAGGCGTCCGCCATTGTTAATTGCATTCAAAACAACTGTGGGCTGGTACCATATTTCTTTCAAGGTCCAATGGGCAAAGGGTTCCGGTGACAAATCTTGATTCATAGATAGCACCTTTTTGCCAGTGTATGTTCCAGAGGTTTTGATAAGAAGTCCTTCCGTTCTCTCAATCACACAAATATCATCATTGTGTAAAGTGATGTAGTTTGAAACCAGATTGCAGAATCCGCTTTGTTCGGATGTGATGATCACGCAATCGTCGCTTTTGCCGACCAAAAGAGGCGAGCCGTTTCGGACACAGAAGAGTTTATCAGGGCTTTTCAAATCCATTATGATGATGCCGTAGGTACCTTGAAGTTTGGCAATGGTTGCCTGAATGGATTTCTCTGTATCTCCAAGTTGTTCATAATAAAATGAAATTAAATTGACAATGATTTCAGTATCAGTCTGAGAGAAAAAGGTGAATCCATTTTTTATCAGTTCTTGTTTGAGTTCTGCATAGTTCTCTATGATACCATTATGGACAACTGCAAATTGTTTGTTGTTGGAAAGATGTGGATGCGCATTGGTGTCGTTTTTGACGCCGTGGGTGGCCCAGCGGTTGTGGCCGATACCCAAGGAATGCGGACCCAAATGGTTTAACCTCGGATTTATACAAACTTGTTGCAACTTCTGCAGAGAACTTTCTACCAATGTAGAAGCATATTTATGAACTTCTAAATGATTGTTGTTCAAGACACATAGACCAGATGAATCGTATCCGCGATTTTGCAATTGGATAAGACCGTTGATGATTCTCTCGTAAATGTTTTCTTGATTCAGAGAAACGATTCCAAAAATACCACACATTTTTATATTAGTCATTTCTAAAATAAAAATCAGATTTGGACTTGCAAATGGCTCCGCTTAAGGTCAGAAACCTTTAAATGATTCCCCTGTGCATTAAATGCAGATGTTTGATGAATTCTGTGTTTGACAAGCACTTGATCACAGTTATAGAATTCTTTACCTGCCTTTCTAAGCTGTATCCACAAATCATAGTCTTCAACACCATCCCAGATTGAATTCCATTTACACAGCTCTTTTCTGATAATTGCACTTGAATTGATTACTGGATTAAAAAAGAAGAAATCGAAATTGCTGAAATCACCTTCCGGTATTTCTGGAACAAAGGGTTCAGCATCTCCAAAATACACGCATTTTGTACCAATTACGTCGTACACGTTCAAATAAAAAGATTGCGCATCTAATTTTTCGGGCAACCATATGTCATCTACGTCCAATAAAGCAACATAATTGTAATTGCAATACTGAACCATCACATTCAATGCATTGGATTTGCCTTTAATATCGGACAAATCAAGTACACGAATCTTATTGTTCTGCAATTCATATTGTTTGGCGACTAAATATACTTCGGACATTGGTGGATGGCCGTTTACACCAATGATGAGTTCCCAGTCTTCAAATGTCTGGCTTAGAATGGAAGATACCGATTCGTCAATAAATTCGATACCATTGTAAATGGGCATTAAAATGCTTATCATTTATATAAACCTATTTTAAAAATAGGTTTATATCCTTTTAAGGGAACGTAGTTCCCTTATGAACCCTCCTATACCTCACTTCGCTCGGAGGCTCACATGAGGGAAGGGGTCATAGGGGAAACCTACGGTTTCCCTATAATACGTTGAAACATGAACCAGTTGTCTAATTCATATTGATTTTCTCTATAAAGAGCAAAACTGTTTAAATCAGAAAATATGCAATCCGCCAATATCATTTGGTCATCTTTGACAAGACGATGATTTTTGAAATAAAGAAATAGCTTGTTATAATACGTATTTCGCCACCATTCAATCTTGGATTTATGCGCAATGAAAAACCCACCGCCAATCGATTTTTGGTCTGGTGGTATTTCGATTGCTGGCAAACCCAGACGATTTTTGTCATTAATTAGATTAAATAAATTTTGGACAACTTGTGGAAAATTCATTACACAGGCATAGTGGATCTTTGTTTTATCTAGGTTTTCAATTTTTTCTGAGGACGGCCATGAAATCAATGATTCAATTGGTGTATCTTGGGGTGTATTTCTAAAATAACCAATGTCACACCATCCATAAAATTCCGTGTCAAAATATTTTTTATATGCTGTTTCATAGACAAATGCAATTTTCTCTGACCAAAGCATATTTAATTGCCAACTGGTTGTTTTGTTTAGAAGCGTGTTTTTTTCGTGGTTGGCAATCCAGTATTTTTCGAATTGATAACCTAAAAATTGTTCAATTGGTTTAATGACAATTTTAATGCGTGGATTATCGCCAGTTTTTATGTGAGGGGCGCTATTTTCATCCGTGTAAATAACCAAATTGAAATTGTTGACGATTGAAATCAGATTGTTCATCCAGGCAACGTAAATGTCTGCGTCAAATTTGGATTTGATGATGTAAAAACAACTGGAAAATGTGATTGATGCCATTTATTATAAATATACAAAATGATTTTATATTTATATTATATTTGAAATCATGTTGATGGCGTTTATTTTTAAATATATCTATTAAATTCAAACGTAAGTTTTTGGTATTTTAATTAAATAAATTTTACACAATTTCCTTCCAAAATTTCTATAAATTGCCATTATGCAATTTTCTGTTACATAACACAACTTATTAATTATTTTGAACTATCTAATATTTTCATAATATCGATATATTCTAAAGAATTACTTCTCTGAACTTTATTTATATAATTCATATCTACCAAGGATGGATAAACATACCAGTCCTCAAATGCATTTTTACCATTTCTAACATCAGGAAACACAAGTACATATCCATGTTTATAAAATATTTCTCTCGAAATATTTCTTGTGTTAAAATAATTGCCAGAATAAATATCATGTTCAAACGTTACAGTTGCAAAATTGTAGTTTGGAAAAATAGTTTTTTCTAATAGTTCAAGTGTTGTTAATGTTGATCTATTTGAAACTTCTAAATCTATTTGTAAATAGTCAATGTTTTGGGGAACATTATTTTCTAAAAATAAACTGTGGTAATCAATTTTTGTAGCATCGTTAATTATATGTATACTATTTGTTCTTTCTCTCTCATATTTTGGAAGATAGTCAACATTGTATTCAACCATAATTCCTCTCCAATTCAATTTTTTTTCTAATACATACGTATTATTAATATTTTTAGGTTCGTTTGAACCTATTTCTAAAAAAAATCCATTTTGTTTATTATTTAACACTGAAGTAACGAATTTATCTTGTAATACTTGACCATTAAATAATATTTCCATAGTATATATAGTATGAAAATATATAGTTATAGTATATATAGTATATATATTTATGGACGGATATATTAAGATAACAAACAGGGGAGCGGGGGATAGACTTGGAGCACAAATAACTCATTATATTTGTCAAATTATTTATGCACATTATAACAATTATTATATAGAATATAATGAGGAGCGTTATCCGAGTAGTATATTTACTATTGCTTTAAAAAAATTTGTAAATAATTATAATAAAGACAAAATAAAAGGAAAACTTGTAGAATTTGTATTTACGAATGATTGGTGTAAATTAAATTCATTTGTTGTTTTGTATGTAAAAATGGACTTAATAAGTTATTTTAAAAAAAATTTATTTGAAATAATTATTCATCTTGATGAATTAGCAACAATAAAAAAATATATTACTCCTTTTGATGTTAATAATACAATAGTGGTTCATTTAAGACTTGACGATGTTGATTTTACAAATCGTATCGACTACGATGGCCACATTTCGTTTGATTATATTAAAAACAAAATGAATGTAGAAAATTTAAATTATAACGATGAGTTTGATTATTACCGTTCACAAAATATAAGTTCAAATTTTAATTTATACAATTGTCAAGCACCATTAAGTGATTATAAAATTGAAAATATTATTCAAGATTTAAAAAAAAAATACGAGAACTATAAAATTATTATTGTCACTTCACCATATGGAAACGTAACTTTACCATATGACATAATTAGATCCGATGATCCTTCGGTGGATTTATTTTATTTAACACAAGCAAAAATTGTAATTTTATCGAGAAGCACATTTGCATTAAGTTCACTATATTTAACTAATGCTAAAGAGATTTATCTTCCAAAATGGGGTTATTTGAGTTCATTAGGGTTAGAGTCAAAATATTCAAATATAAGTTTTAAGTATTTTAATTGAATAAATTTTACACTCATATTTTAGAAAAGTAATTTGAAAAGTTCAGTAGTTCTTGTAATTCTTTTGACTCAAAATTATAATCGGCATAAATTAAACTATTTGAATCAAAGTTTTCCCATGAATCTAAAACAACCAAAGGTATATTTTGTTTGACCAGTAAACAGGTAAATTCATTTTTAATCACAACCGGAACAACATTTAAATACAAACACTCCCATAATCGATGAGTATCCATTCCATTACCGTCTGGACATATGCAAAAACGAAATGTCGATAAACGTTTATGATTTTCAATTGGGTCAATTGTATCCAACCATTGCAATTTATTTTTTAAAATATCAAAACATGGTTGTCGTTTAATAACATTTGTTTGTATATTAAAATTAAAATAAACATCATTTGTTTTGCTTGTCGACGAAAAACGAATATTATGGAAAGCAGATAAATTTCCATGTGGCCATTGACTATTTGCCAAACCAATTGGCAAAAAACAAAGTTTTTCATGGTCGAAGCAAATATTTTGTCCAAACCATTTTAACAGTTTACCACAGTTCAAAATATTAAGTACATCATGCGTTTCTCTGATTTCGTTATCGGAATTGTGAGTTACCAGTATAAAATCATTTTTAAATAAATGTATTATACTTGATAATCTACTAATATGATGGCTATAACAAAAAATTTTTAACGGATTATCAAATGGCTTTGTAAATAAATTAAAACTGCAATGTTTAAAAATCTCATTTGATATAACTGGATTAAAGTTGAAGTCATCATCAAAACCAAGATAAAGATCACACATTTGTTGAAGTTTTTCGCCTGTAATTATTTTAGAAAATCGACGGTCATCGTAGAATAAAAAATCATTATGTGTTCCATCCCATATTGGATTATCAATGATATTGTAATTTGAAAAGTTCGAATGCAATGTATAATTATGTGAACATAAATAATCGGCTATTTTGTCGTACTCGCTTTTATAAATTTCAATCAATAAAAACTTGGGTCTATTTACGCTGAGATCTAAGCCTTTTAAAACATTTAGTTCGTATCCTTCCGTGTCTAAAGACAAGAAGTCAATCGACTTATTTGGTATGTGTTCACGAATAATATTGTTCAGTGTCATACAATTTACTTCAACCAAGTTTTGCGATTTAAGTCGGTCACCGTTCACAGAAGCCATAGTAACTGAGTTGAAATCGCCAAAAATAGTTTTTTGTTGATAATCTGAAGAAACACAGCATAAATTCAAATTAATGCTTTTTGGACGACTTTTGCAACAGAGATCATATGCATGTTTTGATGGTTCAATTAAAATACCACTCCAACTTCTGTAAAATTCAAAAAATGCAGTATTACTTTGTGTTAAACCATCAAAAGCTCCAACTTCAATATATATCCCGTTACTTTTACAACCAAACAATTTATCCAGTTTAACATCAAGTGAGGTTCCTTTCGAATCTGTCAATGAGTAAGACATATTTTGAACCCGACTATCTAGTTCTAATATTCTAGATAATTCATCTATTGTACATGTTCGAATATTATACAACGATGTGTTTTGAATTGGATTTTTGAATGTTTGATGAGAACCGTTTACATTTACATAGTCTGGAACATATACCTTTTGCACAGTTGTTGATAGTAATGATGCAGCCCACGACAATGATGAACAAGAACAAACCAAAACTTTTGCATTCTTCATTATGGTAAAATCGGTTACAACATTATTCGATTCGACTGTAATATTTGAATTTCTTTTTTTTAAAAAATCAATATATTTTGATTCAATATCTGTGCTTGCTTTATTCACAACAATGCAAATTTGTTCATTTGAATACAATGATGTTATTTCATCAATAACAACTTGAATACAGTTTGGATCAATTACTTGTGAAATTGTTATAAAATCTTCTAATCGTAAATGGACAACAATATTATATTGTTTATGTATTGAATAATTTATAAAATCAATTATTCTGTAACTATTGTTGTTGTCTGTTTTAATAATAAAATTTGGATTATTTATTATGTATTCTACAATTTCTTTTTTATACTTTACAAATATTGCGTCATGTTGATAATATCCATCAAATAGATAACTTGCATTTATGTTTACAAGTTTCGGAATTGTGCCACTTAAAACATTACTCATCCATTTTTGAAAGTCATCATCGTTAATATATAAACTGTTTGTATTCATATAATTATATATTTGTGCATCCACATTATAAACTGTTAGAAAGACAATATTTGCAAACAATCGAAACAATGAATTTCCTAATCTTCCTTTATTATGATTAAAAATTATCATATCTAAGTAAATAATTATATTATATTTAAGCTATAATAAACCAATATAACTTTTATTAGACAAAATATGTAAAATAACATAAAAGACAAAAGATATAAACATAAAAGACAAAAGATATAAACATAAAAGACAAAAGATATAAACATAAAAGACAAAAGATATAAACATAAAAGAAAAAAGATATAAACATAAAAGAAAAAAGATATAAACATAAAAGACAAATATTTTATAAATGTCTTCATATTTAAATTCTTGTTTTACAAAAATTATTTGTAAAGAAAATATAAATACTATTTTTGAATTAGGATCACGTGACATAAAAGATGCTATTGAATTATACAACTACTATAACTGTAAAGTATATGCATTTGAATGTAATCCAGATTGTTTAATTCATTGTAAAAAAAATTTGTATGAATCAAGCAACGCAATAAAAGAAAATGTTTGTTTAGTTGAAACCGCAGTTTCTTTAGAAAACAAAGATGTAACATTTTATCCATTTGACCTAACAAAGTACAACAATATGGGTTCATCATCTATGTTTAAAATTGATTTTTCATTAAGAGAACAAAATGATCCTGATTATAGAAGAGAAAATCCACAAAAAGAAATTACAGTAAAAGGAAAAAGACTTGATACTTTTATGGAGGAAAATCAATTACAAAGTGTAGAATTATTATGTATTGATCTTCAAGGTTATGAATTGAATGCACTTAAAAGTTTAGGTGACAAATTCAAAAATATAAAATACATAATTACGGAATGTTCTATTATTTCTACCTATACTGGAGGAGCAACATTTGACGAACTAAATAATTTTTTAAATAACAATGGTTTTATTTATGTTTCGAGCAATAGATTTGGGAAATATTTTCCGGACACAACAATAAAAGGATTTAGTGAATTTGATGTTCTATTTGTAAATAAAAATTTATTATAAAATTCGTACAGATTTTTAAAATATTATATGAAGTATATTTTAAAAATGAGTTTTGATATTGTAATTCCATTGGGTCCGAATGAAATTTCACGATTTGCCAGACAAATTGAATATACAAAAAAAAATATTTTCGGATACCGAAATATTTATATTGTTACTTGTAATACAAATATTGTAATAAGTGACTGTATTATTATAAATGAAGAAATATTTCCTTTCAAAAAATTTATAGAAGACAAATTTTCACATTATAACGGCAAATCAAACCGAAATGGTTGGTATTTTCAACAGCTTATTAAATTGTATGCAGGCAAACTAATAGAAAATATTTTAGAAAATTATTTGGTATTGGATGCAGATGTTTTTTTTTTAAAACCAACACAGTTTATTCAAAATGATAGACCAATTTTGTCGGTTGGCGATGAACATCATATTCCATATTTTATCCATATGAATTTTTTGCATGAAAGTTTTGAAAAAGTACATAGCAAAAGTGGGATTTGTCATCATATGATGTTTAACATAAAATATATAAAAGAAATGGTTCAAATGGTTGAAGACAAACATAATAAACCATTTTGGCAAGTATTTATTTTATCGGTAACTGAACATTTAAATCATCCAATATATGTAGATGAATCCGGTGCTTCAGAATACGAGTTATATTTTAATTATATGATAAAATATCATTCAGATAAAATAATAGTGCGACAGCTCAAGTGGAAAAATATATCTGAAAAATCTATTGTCACAACAAACGTTAATAATCTTGATTATGTTTCAATTTGTGCCTGGATGTAAATGTTTATATGAGCTGTATTCATTAACAGTATAACATAAGAGCCTTGCTATGAATATGCAAATTAAAAATTGGAACTTCCCCCC
>Ga0214919_10010913_pt1 | contig 11411 bp, 12 predicted proteins | sample LL1503_MetaG_FD_177994 | JGI IMG/M metagenome (GOLD analysis project Ga0214919, IMG submission 177994) | Freshwater microbial communities from Lake Lanier, Atlanta, Georgia, United States - LL-1503 | ecosystem: Environmental > Aquatic > Freshwater > Lake | place: USA: Georgia | collected...
GGCACTAGTGATCGCTGTAGCACTTGCGATGTTGCAATGGTCGGGTGGTCTGACCGCCGAACTCTTAATTCTTGGCACTTTTCTTGAATCAGTAGCGCTAACACTTTGCGCGCCAGCATTTATGGCGATCACCCCCGAACTAGTTGACGCGTCAAGACTTCCACAAGCAATTGGCCTTGATGCCGTGTCACGAAACATTGCTCAATCTATTGGGCCGGCATTTGCTGGTGCAATCATTGCCGCGATTAACCCTGGTGCCGTGTTCGCACTCAACGCAATTTCATTCGTTGGCATCGTGTTTGTAATGCAAACCAACAAGTCAATAAACAAAAATGTGATTGATCGTGTGGCGATTAACGAAGTCATCAAAAGTGGGATCAAGCATGTTGTCGGTACGCGGTCGTTGCGCAATTTGGCGTTACGACTTGCAATCATGCTCGGCGTCACATCTGTGCTGACGTCTGTTCTGCCAATCGTTGCTAAGCAAAGTTTGGGGGTGGCATCTAGTGGTTACGGCTTACTATCTGGGGCACTGGGGATTGGTTCTGTCACGGTCGTTTGGGTGTTGCCACGGATTCGTGCCAAGTACGACATTGAGTTGATCACAATGTTTTCTGCTGGCATCTGGTCTGCAAGTACTGCAGTTTTGGCTAGCACTACAAATATGTCTTTAGCATTTTTCGCACTTCTCGTGTGTGGTGCTTGCACGATGGCGATGCTGAATACAATTTTTTCTGCGTTCATGGTGCAATTACCAAATGAGTTGCGTGGTCGGGGCTCATCGTTGGCGATGTTGCTGGTGTGGTTGGGTATCGCGATCGGTACTTTCGTTTGGGGTGCCACAACATCGGCTGTTGGTGTCGGCGATGCACTAGTTATCAGTGCTTTCGTTAATATTATTTTCGCGATAGTAAACCGATTCGCATTGCGGATAACTATTTCGCGCTAGTTACGACCCAAAAACACTGCGCAAAAACTTGATGGTTGCACTCATTGTTTGACGATATGGTTCTGTGTCGCGATACGCCAGCCCAAAATGACCACCCGTGATTTCGGTCAATTGTTTTGGCGCACTGATCAAATCAAAACATTGACGATTAGTTGATAACTCGCAGACTGGCACTTCGTCATCGGTGGCGATCACAAATAGTGTCGGCACCTTCAGATATTTTGCGGGCAGTCTTGGTTCATTGAATTGTGCTTCAAGTTTACGTTGGAGAATAAAAACTTGATTAGACCAGTCACCGGGGTATTTCTTTCGCATCCGCGTCGTATAACTAACTGCAGCATCTCCCTCAACAATTACTGGACCTTCGCCTTCATGCAGTCTGCACATTCGCACTGCCAATTCACGGGCGGGCACGGTTGATAAATCTAAATCCGACCAGTTCGCTCGAAGCCAGGCGAATTTTTCGTTTGACGTATCGAATTTTGTGGCGCTATTGCCACATACAGGTGTGTATGCAATCACGGCTCGTACGCGGTCATCAAACACAGCAATAAATTGCGCTACGAGAGAAGTCGCACTTTCGCCAAACACGGTAATTTTCTGTTTATCAATGCCGGCCTGTGTTGTAACAAAACTCATCGCATCGCGGTATCCACGAATCTGCAATAAATTGTCAAACCCATATCGCGGCGTGCCGTCACTTTCGCCAAAATTGCGGTGGTCAAACAGCAATACGGCAAAACCCGCTTGCGCAAAGTCAGTCGCGTAGTCATCCAAATACGCTGCCAATACCGAAAACCCGTGCGCCATGATTATTACCGGCATGTCAGTAGTTTTGTCGCCAGCAACAGTTTTGGGCCCATAGAGCCGCCCTCGCAAAACAGCGCCCTCAGATACGAACTCAACTTGCTTGTAATTTTCAGTCGACATCGTGTTCCTGTCAGTTTGTGTTGTCCAAACTTAGCCGTGCGCTAAATGAGATTAAGTCATACCCTTAGTGCCTCGCGCTTCACTGCTGTAATTACAATTTCTCGGTTGTAACTTGAAAATTAACTATATTAATTATTTCTTGCGCACAGTTATACATATTGTTTCTGACTCCACTTCACTGAACAGAGTTACACATAATCTCTAGAGTTTCGGATTTCACTGAAAACTTAGAAAGGCGTGTTCATGGCAGAAAGTGCAGTTGTCGAGAACCTCACAAGAACGCGTGCTCGCGCAATACAAGATCGGGCCGACTCAGTCGATCAGAAAGTTTCGACGCGCCGTCGCTGGCGTATTCCCGAACTTGCGATAGGTGTCGTGTTGATGTGTGGTGGCGCTCTAGGCGCAATTTTGTTATCTCGTTCGGGTGATTCAATGGTCGTCGTTGTCGGCAGTGCTCACAATCTTGAACGAGGAGTGCAGATTACCGCGCAAGATTTAGTTGCATTAGAAGTTCCTTCTTCGTTCGCGACTTCATTTGTCATGGGTGCGAATGCCAAGTCACTTATTGGCCAAACGATGTTGATCAACTTAAATGCGTCATCACCCATAACAACTGCAATGCTTAGCCCAACCGTCGGATTGCTCCCTGGCGAAGCTTTGACAAGTTCGGCTATTGACATCGGTAAGTTTCCAGCAGACCTCGCCGTTGGTGACAGCGTTCGTGTCGTCACCGTTCCCGACTTGGCAATCAGCGAATCTACCGAACCATCAATGTTTGCTGATGAAGTAATTATTTATTCGATAACACAGACGAGTGATAATAATGATGTTGCTCAGGTGACGTTTCGGAGTTCATTAGATCTTTCAATGGCAATCGCTCGTGCTGGCGAAATTTATCTAGTACGAGTTGCTGGTGTTGTTTCTCAACTCGACGGCGGCGCTAAGCCATGACAATTCTTGATCATCCGCAGAAATCATCAATAGATAGACAGTTAGTAAATGCTTTGGCGTCGAGACTTGGTGACGTCCTTGCCGACGAGCGCCTTGACCGACGGGCTCGCAATATGGCTGATCCGACGAATGACGAAGAGCATAATTTTGCGCGTACTGCAGTGCACGCCGAATTACTCCGTTTATCTGCAGCACGACGTTCGGAAGGTCGATCAGTGTTGACCGTGTTTGATGAAGTTGAAATTACTTCCGCTGCGATCGCACAAGTTCTCGGTCTCGGTCGACTGCAACCTTTACTTGAAGACGATGAAATAAGTGATATTCATGTTCGTGGAAATTCAGTAGTTTGGGTCAAACTTCGCAATGGTGAACGTGAGATGCGTGAGCCTATTGTTGAAACTGACGACGAACTAATTGAACTTGTGCGCCGCGCAGCAACTCGGTTGTCTCGTCAAGAGCGACGCTTTGATGCCGGCACTCCAGAACTCAATATGCAATTACCAGACGGATCGCGTTTGTTTGCAACGATGGATGTCTCGTTGCGACCAAGTCTCGTCATTCGCCGTCACCGCTTTGAAATTTCGAGTCTCAAAGAATTACAACTTCGAGACATGCTCACCCCCGAATTACAAGATTTCCTTGCGGCTGCCGTGCGTGCACGTCGAAATATAGTCATCGCTGGCGGCACTGGCTCAGGTAAAACAACTCTGTTGCGTGCGCTAATTAATGAGATTCCAGTCTTTGAACGGCTTGTGACGATTGAAGATGCCTACGAACTAGGGCTAGATCACTTTGAACACCTGCATCCCGACCACGATTCATTGCAATCACGACCAGCAAATGTAGAAGGACAAGGAGAAATAACACTTGCCGATTTGACGCGAATGGCATTACGAATGGATCCTGACCGAGTAATTGTCGGTGAAGTGCGAGGCGCCGAAGCATTTCCGATGTTGATGGCGATGAGCCAGGGCAATAACGGTTCAATGTGCACGATGCACGCAGACTCAACTCGTTCAGTGTTTCCAAAACTTGCCGCATATGTGTCAATGGCTTCGACTGGCTTGCCAATTGACACAGTTAATTTGTTACTCTCAAGTGCTCTTCATTTTGTTATCTATATAAGTAGCACGGGCAACGATCGTAGAGTGGCTTCAGTTCGTGAAGTCGTTGATTGCGATGGTGCAAATATAATTTCAAATGAGATATTTGCATTGAATTCGCAGGGCGAACTTTTACGAACTTTCCCCTTGCGTGAAGCAACACGCGAATTGCTTTCAACGTTTGGATATGACGAAGAGTCGTGTTTGCCATGATCATATTCTTCGTGTGCATTCTTTGTGGCGCTGCCACTGGCCTTGGCGTGTTTGTTGTGTTTCTCGCGATACGTGATGGAAAGGTAAAGACAAAAACAAAAGTTGCTAGCCAGAAAGCAAACTTAAGTCGCTCAATAAACGTTATTATCGCCCCAATATTCAGCGTTGTAATTTTTCTGATTACTCGCTGGCTTTTGGTTGCAGTAGTTCTGGGCTTGGTATTCATCGCGGTGCCAGCACTCAAATCTAAACAGCGTCTACGTCGCGACGAGCGCGGGTTGGCTGACGCAATTGCGACTTGGACAGAACAACTCCGAGATACTTTGGCGGGTGCACACGGGTTAGAACAAGCGATTGTCGCAACTTCTAATCATGCGCCGCTTGCTATTTCGGTCGCAGTTCGTCGACTAAGTGCACAAATTCAGTACGGAAAACTAAGTGACGGTTTGCGACGCTTTGCCGATGAAGTTGACCACCCGATCGCCGATTTTGTCTCCGCTGCTCTGATCACAGCGACGAAATATCAAGCTCGCGATATCGCTCAGCTTCTAGGTCACCTTGCGCAATGCGCCCGTGAAGAAGGCCGGATGAGAACCCGCATTTGGGTCGGGCGAGCGAGAACCCGAAGTTCAGTGCGCATTATTTCATTTGTCGTTATCGGCTTTGTTGCGTTGCTGGTTATATTCAATCGCGATTATTTAAGCGTTTACTCGTCACTCGAAGGACAAGTAATGCTGAGTTGCATCTTTATTGTTTTCGGGGTTGCACTGATAATGCTTGACCAGTTTTCACGAATTGTCACTCCGCAAAGATTCATCCGCCGTCGAGAAATAATTAACGCGTGATTGCCATCACGGTTTGTGGCGTGATTTGTGGTCTTGGGCTTTTCTTCGTCATACGTCCAGGCGTGTTGTCAAGTAAAGCGAAGCTCGTGCACGAACAATTTGAACAAGGGATGGTGTGGTTGGTGCGCCGGTCTCAAGAAAGACACCGTGCAGATTTGGCAGTTGTCGGTCATCAAGCTTCTGAGATGGTAGTGAAAAAGCTCACGTCGTTATTTGTTGGTGTTCTGGCAGGTTTTGGACTCAACATGTTTTTCTATCTAACTGGTGTCAGTATCTCAAAATTGATTGGCGTTGTAATTTTGGTGAGTGCAGGAGTAATGGGTTTCTTTCTTCCAGATAGTCGGGTGAGAGTGCAAGCAACTCGTCGGCGCCAAGATTTTCTACACGCATTTTCAAGTTATTTAGATCTCACCAATGTGTTGCTTGCAGGTGGAGCGGGTACCGAAACAGCTTTGATTGCGGCCGCTGACGCAGGAGACGGCTGGTCATTTGTTGAGATTCGTGATGCCTTGACAAGAGCGCGAAGCGCACGAAGGTCACCATGGGTCGAACTGGGCAATCTTGGTGATGCGTACAATATTCCAGAACTTGCCGAGGTTGCAGGAAGCGTGCAACTCGCCGGTGAACACGGTGCGCGTATTCGTCTTTCTCTTTCAGCGCGAGCTGACTCGTTGCGCAATCGACATATGGGCGAAATCGAAGCACAAGCCCAAGCCGCGACCGAGCGGATGGGAATTCCGATGGTGTTGTTATTTGTTGCATTCATTGCGTTGATCGGTTATCCAGCAGTTCATTTAGTTCTCGGCAGTTTTTAGCAAGCCAATTCATGCAATTTTTCACACAGTTTATTAATGAGTTAGTTAATGGGTTAGTTAATGGTCTAGTTAGTTAGCTAGTTAGCAAAAATATCAACATACAAAACGAAACGGGGGAAATATGTCATCAATGAGAAATGTTTGGCAGTACTACTGGGTGCGGTTCACGGCTTCAGTGCAAAGTGATAGCGAGCGGGGTGAAGTCAGTGCGACAACAGTCGTCATGGCTGCAGCACTAATTGCTCTTGCGATTGCAGTTGGGGCAACGATCACCAGTCGTGTAACCAACAAGGCAAATTCACTGAACCTCGGCTAGATAAGAAATTATCTCAGCCAGCGAAATTATTGTGATGACCACAACAAGCAGCACGATTGATCGGGGTGACACCGTTTTAGAGGTTGTCATTGCCGTACCAATCGTGCTGACTTTGCTACTTATTGCAGTTCAAGCCATGTTGTTTATGCATTCTGCGCATATCGCAACTCTTTCAGCCGCTAAAGGTGCGTCGATTGCTGCATCTGCAGACGGAGAAATAGTTTCGGCAATTGATTCAGCGACGCGTACTGCGGCTGAACTTGGCGCTCAACTAGTTGGTACACCTTCTCTCACGGTCAATGATGGCTTTGTTGTGATGCGAGTGCGTGTCGCAGTGCCAAATGTGGCGATGTTTTTCCCATCGTCAGTTGAACGCGGAAGCGAAGAACCATTAGAAGACTTTGTCCCAGAAGATGAACGATGATTTCGCAACGAGGATCAGTAACTGTTGAACTGGTTTTACTTACGCCGTTGCTAATGATTTTGGTGTTATTTGGTGTTTATGCAGGACGTGCTTCTGAGGCGCTAATCCAAGTTAGAAATGCCGCAGATCAAGCCGCCAGAGCTGCGTCAAAAGGTAGCCGCTCACAAATACAGTCGACAGCAATCCAAATAGCCGAGCGTGCATTAAAAATAAGTGGCACATCCTGTACAAAAACAAATATTGAAACTACCGTCATAAGCCAGGGCCAAGACTCTGCAGTATTAGTAAAAGTTAGTTGTGAAATCAAAAGTCAGGACTTGTCGCTCCTTGGCACCCGTCCTCGAGTTGTGAGCGCATCGTCTGTTGAAGTGATAGATAGGTGGCGAGTCGATACATGAAGGCCGATAACTTTGTTGATTTTAAGAAATTTGAAGATTCTCAGGATGGTGTTGTCACAGCATTCGTAGTTGGTCTTTTGATGACTTTTATTGTTTGTGCTGGGTTGGGCGTCGACGGTGGACGATTAGTTGCTGCTCGATTAACTTTGGCGGATCATGCTGAAAACGCCGCTCGCTTAGCGGCACAAGAACTGACATCACTGCGTACTGGTACTCCAAAAATTGATCAACAAGCGGCGCATCGTTCAGCATTGCGATATTTCGACGACAATAATTTAACTGGAGACATTTCAACGAGCACAAATTCTGTATCTGTGACAGTTTCGCAAACTATCGAGATGTCAATATTGAAGTTGTTTGGGGCGAGAGATCATTTGATCAGCGTTACTCGGCGAGTAGAACCGCGCGACCAATGAGCATCACTAACTCCATAAGTCTTCGCAACTTATTCAATTTGTCGCAACAACAACTAGGCATAGCTATTCTGCTGTTTATTTTGTCGGTAGTTTTAGTTTGGGTTCTGAGTCGAGGTTTGTTTGATTTAATCAGATATTTTGCATTTCGGTTCTCACACAGTGACTCGTTTGTGCCAAAAAGTTGGTTGTTCATAACAGTTCTCGGGCTAGCAAGTATTTTTTTTATTTCGCGGGGTCAAGTTGCGCGGGCGACAACAATTGAGGTCGTTGCTGATTTAGATGCACACCCAGAATCGGTGCCAACTTCGCAACCGACTCAAGATTTGATTTCTATGTTGTCATGTGCCGTAGTGGTGGCAGGTTTGATTTTTGAGATCGGCAAACGCCGTGGGGGCCATCTTCGCCAACTTCAAATCAATTCAAGGCTAAGTCATCCGTCAGCAACAGCCGTGCGAACCGAAGTGGCGCTTCGCGCAACTCTTGATGTCAAATCACCTCAACTTGAGTCAACTTATCTGCAAGCAAATTCGACTAGCCCAATTTTCGTGCCCTTGGGTGTCAGCAGTTCAAAAATTGTTCTTGTAGATATTGGTGAACAATCTGTGATCAACATTTGCACTGATGACCCACTTCAATCATCTGCAATATTTCGTGCGCTGATTGCGACAACATTGTTCGCTAGTAACTCACAAATTAAACCGATATTGTTGCGAAAACTAGATGCTGGCGATCCAGTGGATGCAGTGTTTACTCAAGTTGAAGTTGTTTCAACAATCCAAGAAGCAATTCAGATCATTAAAGATTGTCCTAAACATTGTGTTTTATTTAGTGATTCAAAAATCAGCAAATTTGACATCGATCATTTACTTGCCAATAATTGTGCAATTGTCTGTGGTTCGGCGACGAGCTTGGCGACTGCAGTTTTGCAAGCAACTACTGGTTCGTGGCGGTTGCTCGCAGACAATCTTGTGATCACGCCATATGGATTACTAATCAATGAAGCGACTGCAATTACTGAACTATTAATAGACGTTGATCGTGTTTTGTCGCCAGAATCCGAAACGGTTACATCACATCCGCAACGAACGCACCGCGGAGACCAAAGTTGGAATGTAATGGTGCGAACTCTTGGACCAGTTGATGTTCAACTAGTTGATGGCACGATTATCAATTTTGAAAAATCAAAAACTAAAGAATTATTGGCTTGGCTTACGAGTCACCGAGCTCGCCCAACGCGAAGTGCGGCACGTACCGCATTATGGGAAGTCAATGTGGCTGATGCAACGTTTACAAATGTGGTTTCAGATGCACGGCGAGCACTTAATCAGACACATCTAATTTCAAATAGCGAAGAGTGGCTCCCAAGAACTTTTAATGATCAATTGCCATTTCATGTCTCAATAATTAGCGACGGTGAAATTCTTGAATCGTGTATCGCTCGGGCCCAAGAACTTGCGCCAAGTCAGGCAATTGACGAACTACATCGCGGTCTCGAACTTGTTCGTGATTTGCCTTTTTCAGGTACTGGTTATTTATGGCCTGACGCCGAAGGAATCACGTCGCAATTAGTGCTCAACATAATTACCGCCTCGGCGATGGCCGGCGAGTTAGATCTTCAACGAGGCGAAATTGAGGGTGTATTTTGGGCCACAGCAAAGGGATTAAAAGTTCTCGGTGCTCACGAAGAATTGATTGCATTGCGAATGCGAGCTCACGCCTTGCGCGGAGACCTCGCTGGTGCGCGTGGAGAATGGCAATCATATGAGCGAGCGGTGAAAGCCGATTCATGGGCGAATAGTCAACCATCTAAAAAACTTGTCAATTTATATAGCCAAATAAATAGTGGGTCGCCAGTGTTACTAGCGCGGTAGGTGTTTGCGGCCGATGCCGGTGCGGAGTGCGAAACCCCAGCGAGTGACTAGCACCATTGATTCGCGCATGATCCGAGTATTCATTTTTGACTCACCGAATGCTCGGTCAACATACACAATTGGTGATTCAACTATTGAGCCGAGTTTCTTGCGCGAGATTACAAATGCCATTTCAGAAAGAAATGCATAGCCATCTGCTTTCAGGTTTAAGAGGTCTATCTTTTTGAGGCTTGCTGTCGAATATGCACGAAACCCTGAAGTGCAATCTTTTATTTTTAGGCGTAGACAAAACGCCGTGTATAAGTTGCCCCACTTTGAAAGTAGCCGACGAAATAGTGGCCAATTTGTAACACCACCACCTGACACATACCTTGAGCCAATGACCAGTGCCGTATCTGAATTAACTAATGAAATTAGTTTTGTGAGAACTTTTGGATCGTGCGAAAAATCGGCATCCATCGTCGCGATCACGTCGTAGCCGCTTTCGATGGCTGCACGCATCGCATCACGGCTAGCCGCGGCGTAACCTCGTTGGCCAGTGCGATTAAGCACTTTTATTGAACCAAGTTTTGCAGCCGTAGTTTCTGCAATTTTTGCTGTCTGATCTGGACTGTTGTCGTCAACTACCAAGATTTCAATGTTTGGTGCGTCTGTGCGAACTTGGGATAAAAATCGTTCAATGTTTGCGGCTTCGTTATAAGTTGGCACGATCAGCACGCTTCGCATTGGTTTAACGCTAGTTGATTGATAAACCTGCAAGTGCTAAAGCCTCTGCAACTGTGTGTGCTGGTTCAAGTTTGATGCCAGAAATATTTATATCGACAGCACTGCTCGCCGGGATAATCGCTCGAGTAAAACCTAATCGTGCCGCCTCGGCTAAACGGCGTGCAGTGTTGCTGGCTTGGCGCAATTCGCCGGCTAAGCCAACTTCACCGCACGCAACTAAGTTTTCGGCCAGTGGTCGATCTGTAGATGCCGAAACAAGAGCCAAACATAAACCAAGATCTGCGCCGGGCTCACCAAGTTTGACACCACCGACAACTGACGCAAAGACTTCGTGCTGTGAGAGGTTGACATTGGCGCGACGCTCAAGAACTGCAAGCAACATCGCTAGTCGCCCCGAGTCAACACCTTGGGCCGACCGTCGCGGAGAAACATGTGATGGCGAAAGGTTGGTCAACGCTTGTACCTCAACTAGTAACGGTCGATGCCCTTCAAGTGCTGGTACAACGATTGAACCAGGCACACCTGCTCGGCGGTCTGCTAAAAATAATTTGCTGGCGTCAGGCACACTACGTAAACCCATTTCGGTCATTTCGAATAAGCCAAGTTCGTTAGTTGAACCAAAACGATGTTTGACTGCACGCAACAAACGCAATGCATGATGACGTTCACCTTCGAATGACAGCACAGTGTCAACTACATGTTCAAGCACACGCGGCCCAGCAAGCCCACCGTCTTTAGTGACATGACCAACCAAAATGATTGGCAGATCGCGGGCCTTGGCCTCTTGAACAAGTCGATGCGCGCAACCCCGAACTTGTGAAACTGAACCGGGCGCAGAGTTCAACAGCGGGTCGGCGATTGCTTGAATACTGTCGATTATGACTAGTTGGGGCTCAACTTGATCTATGGATTTGATGATGTTGTTTAGCGACATTTCTGCAACGAGCCATAAATCTGGTTTGATGGCGTTGAGGCGCTCGGCACGCATGTGCACTTGCTGGGCACTTTCTTCGGCCGTGACATAAAGAGTTCGACCAGACCATGCAGCGAGAAGTTGTAACAGCAAAGTTGATTTGCCGATGCCTGGCTCGCCGCCCAAGAGAGTGACAGAGCCAGGCACAAGCCCGCCACCAAGCACTCGATCGAGTTCTTCAACACCAGTTGTTTGAGGTTCAGAAATTGTTGCGTCTAATGAGTCAATCGGCTTTGGTATGCCAGCTGGCACCAACGCCATGCCGGTTGCGATTGAAATAATTTCATCGTCACCTTCGACATCTTCAACAAGGCTGTTCCATGAGCCACACGAGCCACATCGACCCGCCCATTTAGGAACGGCCGCGCCGCAGTCGGTACATCTATATACGGTGCGGAGTTTTACCATTTCGTGATCAACATTATTCGGTGGGTGTGCGGAGTTCATCTCTGCGCTTGTATGCAATCGTCACGATTGTTAT
>Ga0214919_10010915_pt1 | contig 11411 bp, 8 predicted proteins | sample LL1503_MetaG_FD_177994 | JGI IMG/M metagenome (GOLD analysis project Ga0214919, IMG submission 177994) | Freshwater microbial communities from Lake Lanier, Atlanta, Georgia, United States - LL-1503 | ecosystem: Environmental > Aquatic > Freshwater > Lake | place: USA: Georgia | collected 2015-03-15
ACACAAACGGAGCTAATTCAAACGGTGCTTATTCAGTACCCGCGCAAACCCTAGTCTGGACATCTGCAGCACCTGCGCAAGGTTTGCACATCGACAGCGCGGATGCGCTTTATATGGAGATCGTGCCATGTCTTTAAGCCTATGGACGCACTGCGATGCGGCCACCCTGCAGGCGGGCGCGGCGCAGCCTTATGGGCTGGTGCCCGATGCGGCGCTAGTGACCGAAGGTGAAGTGATTCGCTGGATCGGACCGCGCAAAGAATTGTCGCAAGAGCTCAAAGCGCAGTGCTACGCCGAGCATGACTGCGAAGGCGCTTTGATCACGCCTGGCCTGATCGATTGCCACACGCACCTGGTCTATGGCGGGGACCGCGCCGCCGAATTTGAGCAGCGCTTGCAGGGCGTGAGCTACGAAGCCATTGCGCGCCAAGGCGGCGGTATCGCGTCCACGGTGCGCGCCACGCGTGAGGCAAGTGCCTCTGAATTGGAGCGCGGCAGCGCCAAGCGAATACGCGCCCTGATGGCCGAGGGCGTAACGACCCTAGAAATCAAATCTGGCTACGGCCTGGCTTTTGAGCACGAGCGCAAATGCCTGCAAGTGGCGCGCAGCCTGGGCCGCAGCCATGCAGTCGATGTGCGCACTACGTTTTTAGGCGCGCATGCGGTGCCGCCTGAGTTTGCGGGGCAGAGCGACGCCTATGTGGACAGCCTGTTGCCTATGCTGCAAAGCTTGCATGCAGAAGGCCTGGTCGATGCGGTGGACGCATTTTGCGAGCGCATTGGTTTTAGCGCGGCGCAAACCGCACGCGTGTTTGACGCGGCGCGCGCGCTAGGCCTGCCGGTCAAGCTGCATGCCGAGCAATTAAGCGATAGCGGCGGCGCGCAATTGGCCGCGAGTTACGGCGCGCTTAGTTGCGACCATTTGGAATGGCTGTCCGCAGAGGGCGCAGCCGCTATGGCGCAGGCGGGCACGGTGGCGGTGTTGTTGCCCGGTGCGTTTTATTTTTTGCGCGAAACCAAGCTGCCGCCGATAGACCTACTGCGCCAGCACCAAGTACCCATGGCGCTGTCCACCGACTGCAACCCTGGTAGTTCGCCTTGTACTTCGCTGCTGCTCATGCTCAATATGGCGTGCACGCTGTTTCGCTTCACGCCCGAAGAAGCGCTGGCCGGTGTGACGCGCCATGCGGCGCAGGCTTTGGGGCTGGCCGACCGGGGCGTGCTGGCGGCGGGCCTGCGCGCTGATTTTGTTTTGTGGGATGTTGCGCACCCTGCCGCGCTGGCCTACGCCATCGGTGCCAACCCGCTGCGCGCCAGCGTTTTCAAAGGAATATTGCGATGAGCCAGACCCAGGCGAGCGGCGCGGTATGTACGCTGACACAAGGCACAGTGCCGCTGCTGGTGAGCATGCCGCATATCGGTACGCAGATACCCGCGCATTTGCAAGCGGGCTATACCGCGCGCGCCTTGCAGGTGGAAGACACCGATTGGCATCTGGCGCAGTTGTACGACTTTTTGCCCGCCATGGGCGCTAGCGTTTTGCAGCCGCAATTGAGCCGCTATGTGATCGACCTGAACCGCCCGCCGGACGACGCGCCCATGTACCCCGGCGCCTCCAATACCGAGCTATGCCCCACGCGCTTTTTTACCGGGGATGCTTTGTACCTGCCGGGCTGCGCGCCCGGTGCTGCTGCGCGTGCGCAACGGCGTAGCGATTATTGGCAGCCTTACCACGATGCGCTGGCCGCCGAATTGCAACGCTTGGTGCAAGTACACGGCTATGCGCTTTTGTGGGACGCGCACAGCATCCGCTCGGCGATTCCCTGGCTGTTTGAGGGGACGCTGCCTGCGCTCAATATCGGCACGGCCAGCGGCGACAGCGCGCACCCTGTGATTGCGCAAGCCGTGATGGCCGTTTGTGGCGAAGCAGGACGATTCAGCCATGTGCTCAATGGCCGCTTTAAAGGCGGCTATATCACCCGCCACTATGGAAGGCCCGGTCAGCATGTGCATGCGGTGCAACTAGAAATGTGCCAAAACCTGTACATGCAAGAGGCAGCGCCTTTTGCGTACGACGCAGCCCTAGCCGCGCAAGTGCAACCCACACTGCGCGCCATACTGCAAGCGGCGATGGATGCTGGCGCTGCTTTGTACGCGGGAGGTGGAGATGGTCACTAAGGCGAATCGGTTTTTCGCAAGCCAGGCCTGGGTGCAGGGCGCTTGGGCGAAAGACGTGTTGCTGGAAGTCGATGCCAGCGGCATCTGGTCGCGTATCACTTGCAACGCGACGGCGGACATGATCCTTGATGCGCTGCCTTTGGGCGGGCCGGTGTTGCCCGGTGTGGTCAACGCGCACAGCCACGCGTTCCAGCGGGCGATTGCCGGGCTCACAGAACACGGCGCGGCCAATGGGCAAGACAATTTTTGGAGCTGGCGCGAGCGCATGTATGCAGTGGCCCAGCGCATCACGCCGGAACAACTCGAAGCCATTGCCACCCTGCTGTATACCGAATTGCTGGCCGGTAGCTATACGCAGGTGTGCGAGTTCCACTATTTGCACAACGCATCATCCTATGCGCCAAAGGCTAGCGCACTAGACATGTCCATGGCTTTGGTGCGCGCTGCCCAGCGCAGCGGCATCGGCCTCACACTCTTGCCCACCTTGTATATGCGCTCGGGCTTTAGCGCGGACGGCTTGCGCTCAGACCAACAGCGCTTTGCCTCCACGCCCGACAGCATCGCCCGCTTGGTGCAAGACCTGCAAGCCGCCACGCGCGGCATGGCGCATGTCAACCTGGGCGTGGCTTTGCATTCTTTGCGCGCGGTGACGCCGCAGGCTTTGCGCGAATTGACCGGCTTTGCGGATGCACAGCAACTGCCCATCCATACCCACATCGCCGAACAGCCGCAAGAAGTGCAAGATTGCATCGCGCAGACCGGCCAGCGGCCTATCGCATGGTTGCTGGCGCATGCGTCTTTGCACGAACGCTGGAATTTGGTGCATGCCACCCACGCCACGCAGGCCGAACTGGACGGCGTGCGTGCCAGCGGCGCGAGCATCGTGATCTGCCCGACGACCGAGGCCAATCTGGGTGATGGCGTGTTTGACTACCTGGGCTATTGCGCACAAGGTGGTAGTTGGTCGGTGGGCTCGGACAGCCATGTCAGCCGCGCCTGGAGCGAGGAACTGCGCTTGCTCGAATACAGCCAACGTCTGACCCGTGGCCAGCGCAATGTCGCGGCCCAGGGCGGCGCATCCACCAGCAGCGCGGCCAATATGCTGCAAGCCCTGCTGAGCAGTGCGCAGGCAGCGACGGCGCTGCCCCTGGGTGGCTTGCAAGTAGGCCAGCGCGCGGACTGCGTGGTGCTTGATGCCGCTTCGCCCGCACTCTGCGGTGTGCCAGGCGCCCATCTGCTAGACGCCCAGGTATTTTCTAGTCCGGGCGCTGCACCCCGTGCCGTTTATGTAGCGGGTTGCATGGTGGAGCACGTACCAGATAGTGCAGCAATCCACCGCTTTAGCGGCACCCTGCAAGATGGTTTGCGCGCCTGATTCCTGGGGCTGGTGTTGAGGAAGGTGCGTGGCTGCTAATGAGGGTGTCCTTGGTTTTCCCGGACAGAAGGTCAGTAAGCAAAAGTTTTGCCGGGAATGGACCATGGCCTGCTATTTGTGGTGCAGCTGGCCAGAGACAAACTAATGGTGTCGCCTTGGCCGACGCCGGTGAGGCACATGCCGGAATTGGTGCCTGGCGCTCCGGCTTGGATATCGGTGGGCGAATTGGGATTCCATTGCCATTGCTGATTCTTCGCACCCGCTGAGCAGGATTGGATGAATACGGCGCTTGCGGCTCGCTGCGGATCGTCGTTGGTAAGACAGTAGCTGCCCGCCAACTGTATGGTGTGGTCCGCCGCCATGACCCATAGGTAGTACGCGTAACTGGCGCCGCCGTCGCGCAGCACATCTTCTTCGCTGGGGCAGGGGTCAAGACTGGCCGTATTGCTGTTGGAAGGGACATTGTCCTGTTGCACGCCACTTAGGCAAAGCGTGTCACCACCCTGTGTCGTCTTGATCAGACCTTGCGCCGTCTGATCTTGGTTGATCGTCATGGTGATACTGTTGGTAGAACTGTCTAGGCTGGTACTTACCCCACCAGGACACGAAGAATTGCTGTCTTTGCTAGGCACAGGGACATACTTTTTCCCCAAGGCGTCCTGGGCTTCTACATGCACTTTGAACTGTGAATAAGCCGAACTGGTGCAAGTTGTACGCGTGTCATTCCAATCAAAGTACTCTATCCATGTATCGACAGCGGTGTTGGGTATCAGTGTCTTGCCGTTGAAGGTGTTGATTTGTCCAATCACAAAAGTTACGGGGTTGGGCTCGGAGGGCGTGACGTCCGTCACCGCGCTTTGGTACCAACCTGGGCCGCCGGTGTTGGCGCTTGGATCAAATGGTATGGGCGTCACTCTAAATCTGTAAGTATGTCCGACGACCCAGTTATAGCGGAACCGGCATTGCGCACCGTTGGCACCATCGGCTGTGGTGGAGTCGGCGTTACAGAAGCTGCCGCCTCCAATGCCCGCCGACGCTGGCGTTCCCGTCTTAACCTCGAGCAGTGTGCCCGGAGCTAAGTTTTCGTCGGCCCAAAGGCTAAACAAAAATTGCTTACCCGAACCTTCGTTGGAAGTATCACTCCCCAATACGGGCGACTGCAGGCCCGTATAGCCATTGAGGCTAAAAATTTGACCAGCCCAAAAGACGTCCGAGGCGGGTCCAGGATCTGTCAGTGGTGTGATGAAGATGTCTAGCTGGGAGAAGTCCAAAGCGCTCGGAGACTCGGGCCATGTGAAGCCACCGCCCGCGGTAAGGCCTAAGAGGTTGCTACCATTGTTGTTGGCGATAGAGTAATTCATGGCAGTCGCGTCCGCTGGAATATGCACCTCAAAAGCAAAGGTACAACTGGCCCCGCCGCCCACATTCGCCCCCGTGAGTCGAACCACATTCAGAGTGCTGGAGACGCTACCACCGCAGCTATTGTTTTGGAAGCTATCTTGTGTGAAGCCTGATGGAAAGGTGACGGTGAGCTCTGGATACACCGGCCCACTGTTTTGGTTACTTACCTTGACACTCATGAGGGCGGTACCTCCGCCGACAATGTCTTGGCTATTAAATGCCAGCGCCGCGCCGTAGGCTGGGTCTAGATTTGCCAATGAAAAAGCCCAGGTGTTGCTTGTGGCCAAGGCATAGTTGTCCGAATCGACTATGGAAGCGGCCAGTGCGTGCGGGCCGGCATCGAGTTCATAAGTCGACTCAAATTGCCAGCTAAAGGTTTGGCCTGTTTGCGTGATACTCACGGTGCCCTCGACTACGCTGTTGTCTACGGTGTCGAACACCTCAATAGCCATGCCCGAGGGCAGCGCGCCGCTGAGCTTACCGTGCAGGTCAGGGGTATGCAGCGCCACACCGTTTTGGGCAATGCTGGTGGTGGGATCCATCACCGTATCAAACGCACTCACAATGGCGAGCGAAGGCACATTGTCGGGTTCGGGAGAGTCGCCAACATCACCGCAGGCGCACAGTAGGGCGGTGAATGCCAAGAGGATTAGTTGCACTAGGCGGTAGTTCATACGCATACTATTTAAATAAAAATAAAATTATCATTTAAAAAATTATAACTTTTATTACTTTACAAATAATGTGAAGACAACACGTCGTACGGGTACCATATTGGGTGTAACTGGGCTGAGCGCATGGCTTGGGGATCGCCAGCCATTGGACGCTGCGCAACGCTGATTCGCACACACGGAAATTGCCCCTCGCATACGCAGAGACACTCGCTGCGAGTACTTTAGCCAAAAGCGCTTTAGGAGCAGCTCAGGGGCATCCGTGTGCCGCGCCAATTGGTTTTTTTGTCGGCTAACCCACCGTGCTCGTGCGCGCCAGCGGTGGGTTTTTGCTGAAATAAGCGCTGATGCCGCGCATCAAGGCATCGGCAAGCTGGTTTTGGTAGTCGGAGTTCATCAGTTTTTTTTCTTCCTCGGGGTTACTGATAAAAGCCGCTTCTACCAACACGCTGGGAATGTCAGGCGCTTTGAGTACTGCGAAAGAGGCTTGCTCGACGCTGCCTTTGTGCAGCTTGCCAACGCGGCCCATTTCGCCCAAGAGTGTGCCGCCGAGTTTCAGGCTGTCGCTGATTTGCGCGGTGGTGCTCATGTCCAGCAGCGCGCTTTGCACTTCGGCGTCTTTGGCTTTGACGTTGAGCCCGCCTATCAAATCCGCCTTGTTTTCTTTGGCCGCCATCCAGCGTGCAGCGCTGCTGGATGCGCCGCCCTGGCTGAGCGCGAACACGCTGGCGCCCTGGGGCGCGGGCGTGTAAAAAGCGTCGGCGTGCAGGCTGACAAATAAATCGGCTTGCACGCGCCGCGCTTTTTGCACGCGCACGTGCAAAGGAACAAAAAAATCCGCATCGCGCGTGAGGTATGCGCGCATAGGATTGCCCTTGATGCTGGTAGCGTTGATACGCTCGCGCAGCAGAAAAGCCAGTTGCAGCACCACATTTTTTTCTTGCGTGCCGCCGGGACCGATGGCACCCGGGTCTTCACCGCCGTGGCCGGGGTCTAGCGCGATGATGATCAGCCGGTCGGTGCCGGTAATTGGCGGGCTGGGCCCGATGAAGGCTCCGGGGCTGGCCGCTGGCTTGGCTGCTGTGCTGGTGGCGGCTGCGCTGGCACCCGTCGCCGTGCTTGCCGTGTTGCTGGCAGCGGCAGCGGTATCGCTGGCCTTGCTGGTGGGCGGCGGTTTAGCGCTGATGCCAGGCAGGGTGCCGCTGTTGCCCGCCACGGCAGGCGGTAAATCGTTGCGATTACCGCGTTGCGCCACCAGATCGGACAGCGGGTCGGCCGGTTTGCTGGCCGCAGGCGCGGGTACATGCTGGGCAATCAGCGCGTCCAGCGGGTCTATCGCTTGCAGTGGGTAAAGGTCCAGCACCAGGCGATGCTGGTAGGCCGCAATAGGTGCGAGGCTGAACACCTGCGGGCGCACACTTTGCTTGAGGTCGATCACCAAGCGCACCACGTCGGCGCTAAATTGCCCTACGCGAATGCCTGCGATGTTGGGGTCGTCCGGCCGCACTTTGGCGACCAATTCTTTCAGCGCGGGATTCAGGCTGATTCCTGCGATGTCTACCGCCAAACGCGGCGGGTTGTTCACCAGGCTTTGCGTGGCTTGCAAGAGGCTGTCTGATTCAATCGTCACGCGGGAGTAGTCGGGCGCTGGCCAGATGCGCACATTGACAATGCTGGCCCCGCGCACCGTGCCTGCGCCCAGGCACAGAACGACTGCGCCACTTTGTACAAAAGTGCGGCGCTTCATACGGCCCCACCTTGGTCGCTGGGTGGCCCAGCTTGTAAAGTTTGCACGGCTTGCAATAGCGCAATGCCGACCGCGCTTTGGGCCTGAAGTGCCGCTGTGCGGCTTTGGTCGGGATTCACTTGCAGATGAATTTCCAGGTCCGGCAGCGGCAGCACACCCGCAGCTTTGTCCGGCCATTCGGCTAGCTTGAGGCCGGGGCTGGCAAAAACATCCCGGAAACCTGCGTCTTCCCATTCGCGCGGGTCGTTGAAGCGGTAGAAGTCGAAATGCCAGATGTCCAAGCCGGCTAAGGTGTAAGGCTCGACCACCGCATAGGTCGGGCTTTTGACACGCCCTTGCACCCCTAGCGCGCGCAGCAGATGGCGCACCAGCGTGGTTTTGCCCGCGCCCAAATTACCGTGCAGACTGACAAAGGCATTGCGCAAGCCCGGCTGGACAGCCAATTGCAGCGCAAAGGCCTGCGTGGCACTTTCGTCCGCCCAGTGCAGCAGCAAAGGTGGGGTTTTTACAATCACAAGGTGAACACTCTAAAGGCCCAGACTAGCACCCCGCAAGCGGCGGCGCTGGACATGGCGCAGTTGCAAGCTTGGGGGCAGGAGTTTGGATTCTCCCAAATCGGCGTGGCAGGGGTGGATTTTCGCAGTGCCGAGCCCGGTTTAGTGGCCTGGCTTGGGGCGGGTTTCCACGGCAGCATGGACTATATGCAGCGCCACGGATTGAAGCGCGCGCGGCCAGCCGAGCTTGTGCCCGGTACCTTGAGTGTGATTACCGCGCGCATGGATTACTTGCCACGTAACACGCCGCCTGGCTGGCAAAGCCTAGAGATGGATCGCCTGCAAAGCCCGGCCACCGGCACAGTAGCTTTGTACGCGCGGGGGCGGGATTACCACAAGGTCTTGCGCAGCCGCTTGCAAACGCTGGCCGAACGCCTTGCGGCGCATCTCGGCCCGTTGGGCCACCGCGTGTTTACCGACTCGGCGCCGGTGCTGGAAGCCGAGTTGGCCACCCGCAGCGGCCTGGGTTGGCGCGGCAAGCACACCCTAGTCCTACACCGCGAAGCCGGCTCCCTGTTTTTTCTAGGTGAGATTTTTGTCGATATGGCGTTGCCCGCGACGCCGCCGGTGGAGCCGCATTGCGGCAGCTGTAGCGCCTGTATCGACGTATGCCCCACGCAGGCCATCGTGGCACCTTACCAATTGGATGCCAGGCGCTGTATTTCGTATTTAACGATTGAGCATGCCGGCAGCATCGATGAGGGTTTGCGCCCCTTGATGGGTAATCGCATCTACGGCTGCGATGACTGCCAAAGCGTATGCCCTTGGAATAAATATGCGCGTACCAGCCGCTTACCAGACTTTGACGAACGCGCGGGGCTGAACGGCCAGTCGCTGGCGACCTTGCTGTCCTGGAGTGAAACAGAGTTTTTGCAGCGCACCGAAGGCAGCGCTATCCGCCGCATCGGCCATGTGCGCTGGTTGCGCAATGTGGCGGTGGCGGCGGGCAATGCTTTGCGTTGCGGGGATGCAACTTCACCCGCTTTACGCCAGGCCTTAAAAGCGCGCTTGGGTCACGACAGTGAGATCGTGCGCGAACATGTGCAATGGGCTTTGATGCAAGATGCTGCGGCGCCCGCCGGCAAAACAAATCTTTAATAGAAAACCTGCAAGCCTACGTAGCCGCCCTTTTTGCTGCGAAAGGCTAATCGTTGCCCCACCAGGGTTTCGCCCTCAGCGCCGTAAACCAGGCCTGTCAAACTCAATCTGGGATTGAGAGGGTAATCGCCCCGGACGCTGAAAAAAGTGTTGCCTTGGTTCAAAGTAATGCGCGTAGTGATTGAGGTCCAACCCCAGCTATTCGAGTAGCCCAAGCTCAGGTCGGTGCCTTGGTCTTGGCCAATCGTGTTGCGCTCTAAGCCCAGCGTCAAAAAGCCTACACCGTCTACAGACATTCCAAAATCTCCGCCAAGTGACACGCCGCGCTGATTCAAGTAGGTGGAAAACTCGGGCCAGTACACCAAGGCACGTCTATCAATGACTGGCAAATCAATGGGCCATTGCAAGGGCCCAACCCACTTGCCTGCATCGAGGTCGATATCCGTGGGCAGTTCACCGTAGAGGCGTTGTGCGCGGACCACAGAGAGCAGCGGGTCGCTTGGTTCGCCATAAACGCGCAGTGCGCGGAAACTGGTCCACATGCCGTTGGACATCAGAGCAGCAAACAATTGGACCCGCTGAATTTCATCTTTGCTTGTGGCAATACCTTGCGCGGCCAGATCCGAAACATAGCTAGAGGGGTCACCGCCAATGCGTTGGTCCATCTCAAAGTACACCGGGCTGAGCCACTTGTTGACGCTATAGGCCATAGCCCTTGACGGTGTGGAGTCACCGCGTAGCATGAATTCGAAGTCGCGCCATGCCAAATAAGTGTTTAGGTTCAGTCCTGCCGCGTTGAATTGGGCCGATTCCCTGGCGGTCGTAGCGCGACTGCCGGTCCAGTCCACGCTCACACCTCGGCGCGAAATATCCGCAATTTGCCGGGGATCAAACGCCATCGTTGCCAGGTTGGAAAGATAGGGCGCACTGACGATGGAATTGCCCTCTTTGGCCCCCACCCGCACATCGGTAAATTGCAGTTGTGAGCCGACTTCTGCGTGCGCGTATTCATGCAGTACGTAGGCATTGGCATATTGCAAACGAAAGCTGAGAAAGGCCTGCGCGGTCAGCGCCAGTAAGCGAGCGGGTTCACCAAGATCGCGGCTCTGGCATAGCGTCCATCGATGGCCGAGCTCCAACAAGGTCACCAGATTGTCCTGGTAGAGGGCCGATACGAAGGACTGCCCCGGGTTATTGAATTGCAGCATCTGCGGGCTGACAGACAACATCCCAAAGCTTGGATTGCACTCAGGCGGCTGGTATTGCGCTTGTAATTGTGGGCTTGCACACAGGAGCAACACCGCCCCTACCTGTCGTAAATATTTCCACATACCCACACCTCCCTGCTAAAGGCATTTTATAAATATTATTATGACGATAGTAAAAATATTGATTATTTATTATCCGCAGGTGGCGTAATGATCCGCCCGCAAGTGGGGTACTGGCTGGCAGGGAAGTCTGCGCTAGAGCAGCTTATTTAGGGCGGTATCAAGCGCCGTAAAAAGGTAGCAATATACCCAGCGACAGCCCCAGGCTGCACATGCCTAGCAGGGTGGATACGGTAATCAGGGCGCCGACGTAGCCTCCGTCATAGCCCATTTTGGCGGCGAGCACATAGCCGCTGGCCGCAGTTGGCACGGCGGCGAAGGTGAGCAAAATGGCCGCATGCGCCGCTGACAGTTGCAGCGCAAACGCCAGGCCCAGCCCCACCAGGGGCAGCAGCACATGGCGGATACACAGCAGCGCAATACCCAGCGACTTGGCGCGCGCTAGCGACTGCAATTGCATACCGGCCCCTGCGGCCATCAGTCCCAGTGCCAGCGAGGCCGCGCCGATACGCGCCACTGTGGGCTCCAGCCAGTGCGGCAGGGACAGGCCCAGCAAATTAGCCGCTAGGCCGCTGGTGGTGGCGATGATCAAGGGGTTGCGCAGCAACTCGCGCGCAAAGCCGCGCTCGCTGCCGCGCGCCATGGGCCAGACCGCCGCCACATTGGCCATGGGCACGCAAAAACCGATCAATACGGCGATGGACAGCAAACCGGTGGCCCCACCCATGCGCTCGGCCAGCGCCAGGCCGATAAAAGAGTTAAACCGAAAACCCACTTGCGCCGCAGCGGCGTGTTCGCGCCGGGCAATGTGCCGGGAGAGGCCTGGCACATAGGGCAGGGAGTAGGCTAGCGTCACGCCGCTGGCCAATACACCCAGGCCGCCTACCAACAGGCGCGAGGCGTCGGCCAAATCCAGCGGGCTTTTGATAATAGAGTGGAATAAGAGCGTGGGGAAAAGCAGGTAATAGACCAGTCCATCCACCTGGCTCCAGACGCTGCGGTTCAGGGCGGTATGGCGGCAGATTAGGTAGCCCAGCAGAATCAGAGAAAACTCGGGCA